>Ga0126343_10000895_pt1 | contig 12822 bp, 9 predicted proteins | sample Cyp2metagenome_FD_92531 | JGI IMG/M metagenome (GOLD analysis project Ga0126343, IMG submission 92531) | Coral microbial communities from Lord Howe Island, Old Settlement Bay, Australia - Cyphastrea 2 metagenome | ecosystem: Host-associated > Invertebrates > Cnidaria > Coral ... | reverse complement strand
TTCGACAAAAAATAAATCATTTTCTTTATGAAACCTTACCCGAAATTGGTGTTTCTTTGAGCAGCAAGATTAACGACAAATTTCAGATGTTAAAGCCTGCATCTTGATTTCACTTGGGTATATACCCAAAGGATTTCAAGTTGATTCGAGGCGGCAAATGAGCGAAGCCCCGGGGGCATAGAAATACTATGTGACCGGGGTGACGACTGCATGGATGCAGGAGGTAGAGCAACGCATGGAGCAGTTGCCGAGCGAATGCAGCCAACAAAGTAGCAACTTGAAAGGCGACGGGTATATCCCTTTTGTTTACCGCCAACGGTATAGGAGTATTCGCCATGGCTAGTGCTGAAAAAACCTCGGAAATTAAAAAGGTCGGCCTGATCGGCGCGACCTTTTTGATTATTTCCAGCCTTGCCGGCAGCGGTGTCATTGCCTTACCGCAACAACTGGCCTTTACCGGCTCCATCACCCTGATTTCCTTTATCCTGGTCACCATCGGGGCGCTGTTTTTGACGTTGGTGTATGTCCGGGCCGGGGAGCGGTTTGACGATCCGAGCCCAACCGCCCTGGCCACGTACATCAGTCCACTGCTCGGGGCGCAATGCGGTTTTTTTTACGTTTACGGCAACCTGATATCCAATGTGTCCATACTGATTGCCGGCCTTGGCTATCTGGCCATGTTTATACCTCAGTTAAATAACCCTGTTTTTCTGGGCATAACCATCATCACCCTGATCTGGGTTTTTGCTGCTCTGTCACTGCGCGGTGTTGGCATTATTGCCCAGGTGGTCTCCGTCACGGTGACGCTGCTATTGATCTCCGTAGTGATGACCAGCCTCTTTGGCTGGCTGGAATTCAGCCCGACACAGTTCAAGGAAAACTGGAATGTTTCTGGCCAGAATGAAGGCTCAGCCATTATGAGTGGTTTCGCCGTCCTGATATTCTCTTACGTGGGTGTTGAGAGTGTAGCCACCAACGCCGCCCAGATTAAAAACCCTCACAAAGTCGTGCCCATTGCCACCATTATTGGTTTCATGGTGGTGGCGGTGTTTTATATTCTCTCCACCACGGTGATGGAGGGCATGTTCACCGCTAAAGAGATTCAGGACGCCCCTGCTTCCTTTGCCCTGTCCATGACCAAGATCACCAGCTCATCTTTTGTCGGCAGCACGGTATCGCTGGTGATGTCCATTGCCTGTATTGCCAGTTTTATCGTCTGGGGATTGAATTCGGTCAGTGCCGCAAAAACCAGTGCTGATAACGGTTTTCTGCCCAAAGCTTACTCCAAAGTTAATCGTCACGGCATTCCTCACGTCGGGCTGGTAATCAATGCGGTCATTATGACCATTGTGGAAGTCATTCTGATGTTGATGGGCAGTAATATTGCCGAAGCGTTTAATATCTCGGTCACCATTTCAGTCCTGCTGCTGCTGTTTCCTTATTTCTGGTCAGGCATTGCTTTGCTGAAAAAAGATGTCGAAGACAAAAAAATCACCGCCGGCGACGTAGCCATTGTGCTTTTGTCGTCCATATTCATACTGGTGGCGTTTGCTTCGGCAGACTTTGATGAGCTGCTCATCGTTATCGCTTCTGCCCTGGTGATACCCGGCATCTACGCTGTGCTGATGAAAGCTAACGTCGCCAGCGCAAACAGCTGAAGGCTACCACGGGAAATCCAGCCCCAAATGGGCCTCAAAGGTTCTCAAAACGGCTTCTTTCGAGTGCAGCACCCAGATTCCGGTCATCAGGTTATAAAGCGCATCGAGCCAGGAGTCCTGATGGTTTACTCTGTAGATCTGCCGGAGGTTCGGTTCCAGGCCTTTGGCCGACAACACAATAGCGGAGCCAACCACCTTATGGGGTGGCAACCGCCACCTTGAGTATCGGCTCAGCGGGTTGTAGTCCTGACCGTGCAAAAAGCTCCCGTCGATGTAAGCGTGGTGGACACGGGTTTGATGCCCATCATCATCCTCACTATCCAGCCAGTCCGGATGAACGCCGTAACTGTTGAAGATGTAGGCCTGATCAATAAACGAAGAGGCAAACATCAACGCTTGCGCAAGAGCGCCACTGTGGGAATAACCGACAACGTCGATGGCATGATCCGGGTATTCGGCCTTCACGTCGCTGACAAAACCGGATACAGACTGCAAGTGTTGTTTAACCGAAGCGCATGGGCCGGCAACTTGCGGTTCAGACAGCAGGCACTGAAAAGCAGCATTGGGTTGTTCCCCGGAAAAGGCCAAAACGACTCTGCCTGGCAACCCGGTGACAGGGTCGGCTGCCTGGATAAAGACTCTGGCGGTGATACCGGAATCAGGCATGGCGATTTGGCCGACCAACTGGTTGTCCGACGGACAATTGCTGTTGCTGCTGGCGGTGGAATGATCGTTACGCCGGTGAACACCGGTAAAGTGAGGTTGCCAGTTGGCCGGAATTTCTCTTTCATCGACCACCATCTTGATACCCCGACCGCCGAGATAGGAGATCCGGAAAATAGAAAACAGCTGCTTTTCCAGAGCATCGCAGCTCAGTATGAGGTCCAGCTCGGACAGATAACTCATCAATGCGTATGGGTAATACGCCGACAGTCGCTCCGGGGTGGCACGAAGAGCAGCCCCGGCAAAAGCATTTGCGGCAGCCAGCACAGTGGTCAACATAAACAGCAGCAGTTTCTGGCGCATTCGGTTTCCTTTACCCTGTAATCAACCCGCAATGCTCTGCCGTCACCCGGCAAACTCTGAGCATCCCCCCTTTCTGAGACTGTAAAAGTATATTTCGGTTCCATTTCAGGAGTCGATCCCAATGCCGGGCATCAGGACCGCAGACATCACCGACGGCGCTTTTTGACTCTGCAACCGCCCGGAATCTCAATGGTCAGGTCGCTGTCCGGCTGGCAACAACAGGTGAGTATTTTTCCGCTGGGAATAAAGGCGATGGGGTCGGTGGTGTAGGTCACGTCGCCGTCGATCAGGTTGACCTGGCAACTGCCGCAGAAGCCTTCACGACACTGGTATTCTATAACAACGTCCTGTTGCTCAAGGGCTTCGAGCACAGTCAGCTCTTTGCGGGGAATAAAACTGAACCCGTCCAGAATTTTAATGATGTGTGCCATTCATGTGCGCCTTGCCAGACCAAACGGTCTGGCCATGCATTTGCAATCGGGGAATTGCCCTTACAGGGAGAAGTTACTGAAGTCTTCCGACTCTACGGTACTGTCAATCTGACCGACCAGATAGGAGCTAACCTCCACCTCCTGCGGTGCTACCTGCACGTTATCGCTGTTCAGCCAGCTGTTCATCCAGGGCAGCGGGTTCTGTTTGATGGCAAAGGCCGGCTCAAAACCGATGGCCGCCATGCGCTGGTTGGTAATGTACTCCACATACTGACCGAGGATATCCCGGTTCAGGCCAATCATGGAGCCATCGCGGAACAGGTAGTCAGCCCAGTCTTTTTCCTGCTCGGCGGCATCGATAAAAATCTGCCGGGCCTGCTCTTTGAGTTCGCGGGCAATCTCAGCCATTTCCGGGTCGTCCTTGCCCTCGGCCATCAGCTGCAGCATGTGCTGGGTGCCGGTCAGGTGCAGGGCTTCGTCCCGGGCAATCAGTTTGATGATCTTGGCATTGCCTTCCATGGTGGAGCGCTCAGCAAAGGCAAAGCTGCAGGCAAAGCTGACGTAAAAGCGAATGGCTTCGAGCACATTGACCGACACCAGAGTGAGGTAGAGCTTGCGTTTGAGATCGCTGATGCTGATCTCAACGTTGTCACCATTAACGGTGTGGTGCCCTTCGCCAAACTGGTGGTAGAGACTGACGCCGGCGATCAGGTCATCGTAATAACGGGTAATGTCCCGGGCCCGTTTGGTGATGGCTTCGTTGGTGATGATGTCGTCAAACACCTGCGCCGGTTCGGTGACAATGTTGCGAATAATATGGGTGTAAGAGCGCGAGTGGATGGTTTCGCTGAATGCCCAGGTCTCAATCCAGGTCTCCAGCTCCGGCAATGAGACCACCGGCAACAGGGCCACATTGGGTGAACGTCCCTGGACCGAATCCAGCAGAATCTGGTACTTCAGGTTGCTCAAAAAGATGTGTTTTTCGTGCTCCGGCAGGGCGACAAAGTCGCGCCGGTCGGTGGACAGGTCAACCTCCTCCGGGCGCCAGAAAAACGACAGTTGTTTCTCGATCAGTTTTTCAAACACCGGGTATCGCTGGATATCGTAGCGCGACACATTGACATTCTGGCCAAAGAACATCGGCTCCTTGATGGCGTCAAACTGCGCCTGGTTAAATGTTGTGTATGTCATTGTCTGCTCTGCCGGGATGGTTTGTGCTGTATTGGCCGGCTGGCATCTGTCTGACCTTTGGTTCAATGGCATAGGACCCACACGGTTGCTTATCAGCGGTTAGTCGTCATTGTTGCCTGACCAGCCGAAGCCGGTCAGCCCATCATATCTTGCAGGCGCCACCAGCGCAGCCGTCGTCCATATCATTTTGCGCATCGACAGCGCCGTCGCGGGTGTTGTGGTAGTAGAGCGTTTTCACACCGAGCTTGTAGGCCGTCAGCAGGTCCTTGAGCAGCAGTTTCATAGGTACTTTGCCACCTTCAAACAGACTGGGGTCATAGTTGGTGTTGGCAGAAATGGTCTGGTCGACAAACTTCTGCATGATGGCCACCAGCTGCAGGTAACCGTCGTTGTTGGGCATACTCCAGAGCAGCTCATAACGGTCCTGCAACTCGGCAAAGTCCGGCACCACCTGTTTGAGAATGCCATCCTTGCTGGCCTTGATGCTGACAAAACCCCTCGGTGGCTCAATGCCGTTGGTGGCATTGCTGATCTGGGATGAGGTCTCCGATGGCATCAGCGCCGTCAGGGTGGAGTTACGCAGACCGTGGGCCTTGATGTCAGAGCGCAACCCTTCCCAGTCAAGGTGCAGTGGCTCGTCACAAACTGCGTCCACGTCCCGCTTGTAGGTGTCGACGGGGAGAATACCTTTTGAGTACGTGGTCTCGTTAAACCTGGAGCAGGTGCCTTGCTCTCTGGCCAGGTTATTGGACGCTTTTAGCAGGTAGTATTGGATGGCCTCGAAGGTACGGTGGGTCAGACCATTGGCGGAACCGTCAGAGTAGCGCACGTTGTTTTTGGCCAGGTAGTTGGCAAAGTTGATCACGCCAACCCCCAGGGGACGACGGCCCATGGTGGAGTTATAGGCGGCAGGGACCGGATAATCCTGGTAATCGAGCAAGCTGTCCAGGGCACGGACGATCAGCTCGGCCAGCTCTTCCAGTTCGGCCAAGTCGTTCAGTGCGCCCAGGTTGAAAGCGGCCAGGGTACACAGGGCGATCTCACCTTCCTCATCATTAATATGCGACAGTGGTTTAGTAGGCAGGGCGATTTCCAGGCACAGGTTGCTTTGGCGCACCGGGGCCACTGCCGGATCGAACGGGCTGTGGGTATTGCAGTGATCGACATTTTGCAGATAAATCCGCCCGGTACTGGCACGTTCTGAGGCAAACAGCGAAAACAGTTCCAGCGCTTTCAGGGTGGTCTTGCGGATGTTGCTGTCTTGCTCATACTGCCGGTAAAGCTGCTCGAACTTCTCCTGATCGGCAAAAAACGCATCGTACAAGCCCGGCACATCGCTGGGCGAAAAGAGCGTGATATTGCCCCCCTCGATCAGACGCTGGTACATCAGCTTGTTAAACTGCACGCCGTAGTCCAGATGGCGCACCCTGTTTTCTTCAACGCCACGGTTGTTTTTCAATACCAGCAGGTTTTCCACCTCAAGATGCCAGATGGGGTAAAACAACGTGGCCGCACCACCGCGCACACCGCCCTGGGAGCAGGATTTCACCGCCGTCTGAAAGTGCTTGTAGAAAGGAATACAGCCGGTGTGGAACGCCTCACCACCACGAATCGGGCTGCCCAGGGCGCGGATTTTACCGGCGTTAATACCAATGCCCGCCCGCTGGCTGACGTATTTGACAATGGCGCTGGACGTGGCATTGATGGAATCTAGGGAGTCACCGCACTCGATCAGCACGCAGGAACTGAACTGGCGTGTGGGTGTGCGCACGCCGGCCATGATGGGGGTGGGCAGGGAGAGCCGGAAGGTGGACACCACGTGGTAGAAGCGCTCGATATAATCCAGCCGGGTCTCTTTCGGGTAGCCGGCAAACAGACAAGCACCAATGAGCAGGTAGAGCATTTGCGGGCTTTCGTAGTACTCCCCGGTCACCCGGTTCTGCACCAGGTACTTGCCCTCAAGCTGCTTCACCGCCGCGTAGCTGAAGGTCATGTCACGGCCGTGGTTCATAAATGTTTCCATACGGTCGAACTCCGCTTCGCTGTAATCGCTGAGCAGGTGTTGATCGTATTTTTTTGCCTCCACCAGCTTGACCACATGGCTGTACAGTCTTGGTGGCTCAAACTGGCCAAAGGCTTTCTTGCGCAGATGGAAAATAGCCAGGCGGGCAGCCAGATACTGATAGTCTGGCGTCTGGGCAGAAATCAGGTCGGCGGCGGATTTGATCAGGGTTTCGTGGATATCGGTGGTCTTGATGCCATCGTAAAACTGAATATGGGATTTAAGTTCCACTTCAGATACGGAGACATTATCCAAACCCTCGGCAGCCCATGTGATCACCTTGTGGATCTTCTCCAGATCCAACTGTTCCCTGTCGCCGTCACGCTTGGTGACCTGAATGTTTTTGTTCATTCAACCCCTGCCTGTTAAGAAAATGAAACTGCCAATTTGCCACACACATCACCGCACCACTCTCGCCAAGTGGCCACTGGCTGAGATGAATGTGAACTATTTCGGGATAATATCGGGCAATGTCCGCTTTACCCGTTTCGATTTGCGGGACACACGACACAGCCAACACACTGAAAATTCGTACAAACGTACTTTCAAGATCACCGTCCGCGCGTCCCTGCAAGGTCGTTGTAAACAGCAAACCAGCATCTGTGGCATTTACCGCGTGCTGCATTTCTCAAGAATGGGTCCGCCCGGGAACACCATATATTGTGTTGCAATCATTTACACACACAAGATAATGCGCCATCGGCATAAATTCAAGCGAGTTTGTCCGAGGGCATGCTGCGGATAAATTGTGCGTTTTTTAACTGGGCACCGGCTCACTCCCGGGCAACTTTTCCACGCAGAGTCAGAAATTTAGCCGGCGCTACCGGTATTTTTTTTACCGATAAACGACATATGTCACCGTATTTTTGCCATTGGCGAACAGCAGGGGGGACGATTCTTCGCCGGTAGTGTACCATTTACGCCCCGGACGATCGGAGATTTCCAGCCGGTCCCATGCCCGGGGCATCAGCCCGGTTACGCATGCCCATGGGAGCGACAGGTTTCTGGCAAAAATGCCGTGTCGCACGATATGGCATGGTCATTCAATGAATTTTTATGAGCAACATGTTGGGTTCATAGTGTTTAGCCCTGGGGTGTAAAAAATGGCTTTGGACAGTACAGAAAGCGGTCGCATCCTGATTGTTGAAGATGATGAACGCCTGGCAACCCTGACCCGGGAGTATCTGGAAAACAACGGCCTTCAGGTAACGATTGAAGGCGATGGCGGCAAAGCGGTCGAGCGCATTTTGAGTGAACGGCCCGACCTGGTGGTGCTTGACCTGATGCTGCCGGGAGAAGACGGCGTCTCCATCTGCCGACGGGTTCGCAGTCAATACCACGGCCAGATTCTGATGCTGACCGCCCGCACCGATGACCTTGACGAAGTGCTCGGGCTGGAGATGGGTGCCGACGATTACGTTGCCAAACCGGTGCGCCCGCGGGTGCTGCTGGCGCGCATCCGTGCCCTGCTAAGACGGGGATCAGCACAGCCCAAAGAGACGCCGGAAGCGGGCAACAGCTTGCGTTTTGGCGCGCTGGTGGTGGATAACGCCATGCGCGAAGCCTGGCTGGATGACCAGAACATAGACCTGACCAGTGCCGAGTTTGATCTGCTCTGGCTGCTGTGTTCCAACGCCGGGCGGGTGCTGAGCCGCGAAGAGATTTTCGCCCAGCTCAGGGGCATTGAGTACGATGGTCAGGATCGCTCCATTGATGTCCGGGTCTCACGTATTCGTCCCAAAATTGGCGATGACCCCATGCACCCGAGGCTGATCAAAACCGTGCGCAGCAAAGGGTATCTGTTCGTCAAGAGCGTATAGCCCCATGAGCAGTATCTTTTTGAGAATATACGGCGGTTTGCTGTTTTCTCTGGTGCTGGTGTCGGTGCTTTCGGGCATCGTGATCACCATCGTCAACGGTGTGCGTGTGACCGATTACCGCGAAGATATGGCCCGGGCAACCTTCAGACTGGTGTCCGATACCCTGGCAGCCATGCCCAACAAACAGCGGCAACAATGGCTGGAACAGTGGGGTCACAAGCTGTCGATCCCCTTTGAGATGGTGCCTGCTACCCAGGGCAATTTTGAGGCCGAAACCCTTGAACGACTGGCCGCAGGTGAGGTGACGGTGCAGACGCTGACGGAAAAATCAGCCATCGTGACGTCCCGGATTAACAGCCAGTGGCTGTTACAGGCCAAGGTGACAGACGTCTCGGAACAGATGGCCAGCGGCACTATTATATTGTTGCGCCACCTGTTAAATACTTATCCGGCTGATAAGCGGGCTCAGACGCTGGCACAGTACCCGGCATTCCGTTACCCGGTAAGCATTGTCACTCACCCACTCACGCAACTGACTCCCATTCAGAACAACGAGCTGCACCAGGGCAGTATTGTCACCATCCTGAACCTCAGCGATGAATCCCTGCAGATTTATGCCCAATTGAACGACAGTGATCAGGTACTCCACCTGGGACCAATAAAACTGCTGAACCTTTATCCGTTCAAACTCACCCTGACGCTGGGGATTTCCTTCCTGATTTTTCTCAGTCTGGCCATTTACATTCTGGTACGGGGCATAGAGAGACGGCTGCGCAAACTGGAGCGGGCAGCTACACGCTTTAGCCGGGGGGATTTTGATGTTCGCGTCCGTGTGGGCGGCACCGACTCCATTGGCCGTCTGGCATTAGCATTCAACGCCATGGCCGATCACATTCAACGTTTGCTCAGTCTGCAAAAAGAGATGATCCGTGGTGTTTCCCACGAACTGCGCACCCCCGTCGCACGTTTGCGCTTTGGCCTCGACCTGGTGGCAGACGCAAAAACCGCAGAGGAGCGCGAGGCACAACTGGACGGCATGGATCAGGATATTCAGGAGCTGGACAACCTGGTGGATGAGTTTCTCACCTATGCCAACCTGGAGCAGGGAGCGCCCACGCTGGACTTGAAGCGCCACGACGTTGATAAGGTGGTTGCTCAGGTGGTTGCCGAACACCTCAGACAACAGAACCGGGTCACCATAGAACATATTCCCTGCAACTTACTTAACCCCCGTCGTTTTATCGAAATTGACCGGCGCTACTTGCATCGGGCCATACAGAATCTGGTGGGCAACGCATGCCGGTATGCAGAGAGTCAGATTCAGGTGCGATTCTCATCTACTCAAGACACTTGCCGTATTGATGTGGACGACGACGGACCAGGAATTCCGGAGGAGCAGTGGGAGCGGGTATTCTCGGCGTTTTCCCGACTGGACGATAGCAGAACCCGTAAGTCAGGCGGTTACGGACTCGGACTATCCATTGTCAGGCGGATCATGTACTGGCATGACGGCCGGGCACTGGTCAGCCATAGTCCGCTGGGCGGTGCACGGTTCAGCCTGGTCTGGCCGAGAAAGCAGAGGCACTAAGGATATGGTGGGCACAAAAATACCACCCCGTTCATCCTGAGCCTGTCGAAGGAAGCCTGTCGAAGGACGTTCATCCTGAGCCTGTCGAAGGAAGCCTGTCGAAGGATGCGGGCAGCACACTTCGACAGGCTCAGTGTGAACGGTGGTACGGATCTGTTTACTACCCCCCTAAGGGTGAACGAAAACCGGGAAGTTATTTCGGGACTATTCTTATGTAATCACCAATCCGCCACCTGATCTGGCGGTGAAAGTGCCTTAATCCGGTCCAGAAAATCCTGTTGCATACCTTCTTCCCTGAGAATATCAAAAGCGACATTCTGGCCAGAGAAACCCGGTTTGAGCACATAGTCGTAATGCAGACTCCCGCCGACACCTATCTCTGCACTGACGTGTAAATTCTGAAACGTACCCGGGTAGCGCTCTGCCAGGGTTGCCAACTGCTGATAGTGGGTGGATGAGATGCTGACGCTCCGGGGAAAACTCCCCAGCGCCTGCATATAGGTGATCGCGCCCAGCTCTCCCTCCCTGGGGCTGGTATTGCTGAATATTTCATCCAAAAAAACAATACTGAGCCGGCCCGGACTGGCATCGTCATCCGTTTGCAGAGCCTGTAATTTTTGCAATAAGGCAATGGTACGCTTTGATTCGGCACTGAAGCTCGAGGTGCCGGAGATATTCTCAGGTTCGGTAAACTTGTGCGTGTGAATAAAAGCAAACGGCGTCAGCCTGAAGGTGACTGCCGCACAGATGCCCAAGGTTTGGGCCAGCAGCACATTCAGGGCAATGCCATTGATGGCCGTGGATTTTCCTGCCGCATTAGGGCCAGTGATGATGATATTAGACGACAGCTCAGTATTAAGATCACCCGGCACAGCCACATCCGCAGACAGTAACGGGTTCCAGAACCCATGCAATTGCACAACCGGCTCCCGGGCAACCTCATACTGGGCAAAGCTTAACGGGTTGTTACTTCGGTAAGAGGCCGATCGTAGCAGTTTGGCCACTGTCAGCCAGGCATCAATTTCACCCACCGCCTGCATAACTGGCAACAGTGTGCGACTGTTACGGCGTAACAACACAAGACCTCTTTTGTAACGCCCCATATTCGTTGCCAGGTACGTGAAAGTGTCGGGCGTTTTTTCCGGAGCTCCCTCCAACAAAGTCACCAACTCCTGCACCTGAGTGGAGCTGCGCAACTTGGCAAAACCGCCATAGTGATCGAGGATATCCCCCAGAACCGGGTGGTGGCGAATCAATTGCTCCAGCTCTTTGGCGCTCTCCAGTGCCCGGCCCGGGCGGCGGCTGCGCTCCATAATAAAGGTGTAAGCGGCTTGGTTGTCCTGAAACAGTCGGTAAGATTTGTAAATAGCAATCACCTGCAGCAAGGCAAAGCTGCCCAGTGTGAAAATTTTTACCGGCAGGGAGAGGTTGTCAAAGTTATGGTGGATTTCTGATATGACCCGGTTCATGTTCGATGGCAGGCCGATGGTGGCATCAAGCACTCCCTGAACCACCCCGTAACGGGTGTCAAAGATGCCCAGAAACGTCGAGCCAATCAACCCCAAAGGCACATTCAGTGCACCAATAATGTTAATGCTATCATTCAGACGCCGGGCCACTTCTTCGTGGGTAGCGCTGGTGGTTAATCCGGGAAAAGAGGTCTGATAGTTAATATCATCAAAATAGGGGCTGTTGATGACATCGGCAGGGTCCAACAGGGCAACCAGACCATCTTCGTCGGCTGCATAATGAATAAGGTACTCTTCAATCTGGAAGATGAGCTTTGGATGATCCAGCAAATATTGCAAGGCCTGTTGTCGTTTTTGTAAAACAGTCACATCAACAGTGGGAGAAATCAGTAAGTTGGCCAGCATGATTTCCCCTGTCACCGTCATGGTCGGACCAATATTGCCCAGCAAACTCTGACGCGGCTTGTGTGGTGTACCACTGAGGATATACAGCCCCTTGACACTCTGGCGAGTCAGAATGTCGTTACGACCGTGATGAATCCGGGCAAAATTTTGCAACAAAATACTGCGTCTTTCGCCGGGCGACAACACAATATCGGGTAACTCCTGCTTTTGGTTGCGGGCATTCGTGGCGTTTTTATATCTATCCACAGAGTGAATTTTTGACAGATGATCATGGATCAACTGGTAGCTGTTGCGGATTTCCATTTCTGTCGATGCGTGTCCGCTTAAGACAACCACGATGACAGAAACGCTGATTAAGCCGTATTTTCTCTTTGACCTGACATTTCTTATCTTGTTTTTTACCGCCGTCATTGTACCGTTCACTTGCCAACATGCCTGGTATGAAATAAGCAGGGAAAAGGAGGCAATCAGTTATAGTACACAGCAAATGATGTTGACTCTGCCTTGAAGCACTCTCCGGAAAAACCATGAACAAAAAAGTGGCGGCAATCACAGATGAAGTACTGGCATCCGTTGCTGAAAACTGTCGGAAGCTGGTTGATTCCCACCAGACCCTGACTCTGTCAACGCTATCACCTGAAGGTGAACCAGAGATCAGCTGCACCCCCTACCTGCGCGCTGACGATGGCGCTTTCTACATTTTTGTCAGTGAGTTGGCTCACCATACCCTCAACCTGCAAACCAACCCCGTCTGCTCAATCCTGTTTGCCGCCCCGGAAGCGCAAACCAACAATATATATGGCCGTGAACGGGTATGTTTCCGCTGCCTGGCTCACGAGATACCAAGAGGTACTCAACACTACGAGCAAACCGTGGATCAAATGCAGAAAAAATTTGGCAACACCATCGAGGTATTGCGCAATCTGCCTGACTTTCGTCTCTTTGCTCTCAAGCCAACCGGTGGGCAGTACACCGCTGGTTTTGGCAAAGCGTTCAGGATCAACGCCGACGGTTCATTCATCCACATCGCTCTCGACAAAAAAAATCAATAAGGATCTGTCCCGAAATAACTTCCCGGTTTCCGTTCACCCTGAGCAAAGTCGAAGGGTGCTGTCACCGGACTTCGACAGGCTCAGTCCGAACGGAGTTCAGATTCCATAAATGCGGAAGTT
>Ga0126343_10000894_pt1 | contig 12825 bp, 10 predicted proteins | sample Cyp2metagenome_FD_92531 | JGI IMG/M metagenome (GOLD analysis project Ga0126343, IMG submission 92531) | Coral microbial communities from Lord Howe Island, Old Settlement Bay, Australia - Cyphastrea 2 metagenome | ecosystem: Host-associated > Invertebrates > Cnidaria > Coral ... | reverse complement strand
TGAGAGGGGTTGCCTTTCCCTATCTTCAATATATGGCAGGCCATTAGTTAAATTAGGCTTGTAATTATTTGGTTAACATGCACGTGTATCTGCATGCTCGAATATTAGAAATATCTGGACATTGAAAATCATTGCTCAAACAAAGATAACATCATCAACTGCTATTCTGATGTTATTGGATAAGTTGTTTAATAAGGGGTTAACCAGATACCTTGGTAACGTTTTGCAAAGGTTTGACCCTCCAAGAATATGTAACTTTATAAATACTGTAAATTACCTAGCGGAGTTCAGTTGGTGTATTTCCTCGCCTGTAGATTTAAATAGAAGATATGTCCACAGGGAACGTAAAAGGTCCAAGAGAAGCTTTCTCAGAGAGGTATCTTTGCCTTCATGGAGTTCTTGCTGCAGAAGAGATGAAAACAGCAGGTGACCTGAAGTTGTTTTCAAAGGTTAACAGTTTTAGATGTTAATACCTACTTGCAACAGTTGCCTTTGTTGTTTCAAAATTCCGCGGACATTTTCATATTCTGCTTCTCCTGGACTTCCCTACAAAAATCACAAAGAACAACGTTAACCTTGCAGTTGTAAATATAAAACAATGTATGGCGATATGTTGCACTTAGAGGGTTTATTTATGTATGTCTATAGTGGCTGTGATGTCGAGAAGGAAAGCCGTATAATCTTGTCTTGGTGAACTGAAGCAAAGTTGCTGAACTGAAGGGCACGCATGGTCAGTGTGGATGGTGATACGAAAGATGGAGGTCGAAAAAAAATCCCCTCCCCCATCATTTCCCATTCCTTGTATTGTCAACCACCTCAGGCTGCCAGCCCTTTGTGTGAAGCTGTTGTTGCTACAGATTGTCTTGCCCCTAACTGGATGGTTCTAATTTTACCCACAAGCATGACAGTGTCTTACTTGGTTCTGAGACATTTTTGGTTTCAACTGGTTGTAGTGATTTAGGAACTTACATTCAAAATCCAGTTTGTCTTTCTTCTTAGCATCTTAGCTTCACCCAGTCAAGGTGTCAACATGTATTGTTATAAAAGATCGCTTGACATTAAGGAATGTTCTTGGGCAAAACTTTATTCTCAGTTCCTGGGTATCTGGTCCAGTCGACCACGATTCTAGGGGTAGTCGGAGCTGCTGGTGCAGTTAGCAATGGTTACAATATTGGAGGTTGCATGACAACGCTTTTTAAGTATTCAATTTGCCTCTTATAGACTACTACCTCCGCACTCCATTGATAATTGTCCCCTATTTCCTTCTTTTTGTCTGTGCTTTCTGAGCATTCTACTTTGAGATTGGGTGGTAGCACATGTATCATGTAGTTCATTTAGATTTGACAAGTCAGACTCTTATTGATTGGCTTTAAACTAATCTCTATCCTTGCTGGAGAACGTCTAAATATCACTCAATGGGCGATCATGCTAGCGACTCAAAAAAGTGCATTATACGTAATTAAATTGACATAAAACACACACATACCCAATTGAAGCCTCTCGATATTTCATTCTGTTGTTCCTGAATAGGGCTATGAAAGAGACAAAGATCTCTTCAAATGCTCTTCTCTCTTACATGACACTGGTGCAGAACTAAAAAGCTGTTAACTCTAGGTATAGTTGCTTCATTGAATCATATTAGGACGTTAACAAATTACTATTGCAAACAAACAGGTTATAATTTTAAAAACAATTAACCAATTAGGACATTTTTTGTTACGTAGAGGACATTGCCACTACTGCTCAACTGGTAGGATTCGAGAAAGTAAACTCTATGCAAAACATATCTCATTCGCCCTTGCCAAGTCAAGCCGAGGTGGTTTAAAAGCTCACGCAGAGTTTTGAAAAGTTGGACTCTTGTCTCTTGATTTAAATTTTGCTGAAGATGAGAAAAGGAATGCACTAAATAAATTTAATTTGAGCTGATATGCAGCGATGAGTCAATGCACAAGACGTCTTTTTAAACTTCAGTGCAAATGTTGATAGTCACATCATTTCACAATGACTGGACGTCAAATATGCAGCCAAATAAGAGAGCTTAAACTGATTATTTTACTGTGTTGATTTCATTCGCGCATGAGATTGATTTGCAGCTTTTCTTTTAGTATCCAACGTCCTAGTCGGCGGCGAAAACGCATTTACACAGACTTACCTCGAAGATTTCGTCTTGTTCACTTGCTCGCTGTCGAGCTTGGTTCATCTTCTGTATAGACTCGCTTCAAACCTGTCAAGTGAGAGACAAGTGTATAGGCTAATAGCGAATACGCGAACGCGACGAGCGATTTGGTGCTCGATAGCTCCACGCGAAACGACCACTTGTGCTTCTTTGGTACTTCTGTTTTTGTTAGGAAAACGGGGGTACGCAATCATTGAGATGGCGGGGTGGGTGTTGGGTGAGGGGGGGGGGGGGGGGCACTAGAAGCAAGGCTACCCATGGAAATCAGTAGTTCCCGACACTGTTTCTATGTTTGCGGTTTGCGCTGAACTGTCCACCGAATACTAATATTCCGCCTTGGGGCGTGATTTCTGCGTAGTGCATCAACTTGTTGTTTAAAATCCTGAGTTTTTAGACAACGCTATGTCATCTTGAGTTATGTTGACTCGTCCTGAAATCATCGCAGTTCCAATATCTCTGACGGATATAAAAACCGAATGCTGTCCTTTCCTGTGTTGTTTTGAATTCATGTAGTGTTCCCTGCTCCCAACGCTCCCAGTACCCCCAACGCATCCCGATCATCTTAGAATCCTTGTGTTGCTCCTAATGGCTTTGGTTCTTTTGAGGAACCAAAAAGTCACTCGAGTTTCTCGTACAGTTGCATAGCTATAGCGCACATATCTTGAAACGCATTCTGCCCGTGACGCCGTGACCATTGTCGTGAAGCCCCGTGAATTTTGAATCATCATGAGTTATGAAGGACTGCAGAGTTATTTCGGTTCCAGTCCAGGCATTGGTGTATTTAACAAAACCGGATTTTTAGGATCTTTTTACACCCTCGGGTGTCATCGTGGCATCCGCGTCGTGGCATCCGCGTCTTACTTCTTACTGCTTTTTCCACCCACGCTTGTTTTACTTGTGACAACAAAATTGCAGGTGACGACAAAATTACCTCAGGCACTTCTTATTATTAATATTTGTGAATTGTTCGATTGGTCGAAAGAAAGCAAAAGATGCCGACAACTTATTTGAATGACAGTAAGCAGGAGCCCATAACTGATCGCTCAATTCAACCGTTTGGTCCTTTGACCCTGGCTGGTTTCCTGTTGAGATGATGCAATACAGATGCAGATTATTTCAGTGGCAGTCCTTTAATTCCTTAGCTATTATTGACAAATCAAACTTGGTGTATTTGTTGTATGCAGAAACGGTAAGAACAAATGTTTGGGAACAGATTAATGACGCGTACTCGTTGTCGATAAGAGTACAGACCACCATAAACTACATTTCGATTTTTTTTTACCACAATATCAATGTCAAAGAGATTTTGTTTTAAAGCACGATCTGAAAAAAGCATTGTGCGACACATTAATGCAGCTTGGTATGGCAAATTAGCCAATCAGATTGCGAGATTAGCAGCATTTGTGGTTTAAATCGCTTCATGAATCGCGTGATCTCTACGCTGTTTACGTTAGATTACAAATACGGTGGCTGGAGAACGCTTACGTAGCGGACGTTGTCAATCTATCAGATGAGAACCAATATTTACAGTCAAAATGCTTTAAGTGTTCCGTCTTAAAAATCATTAACACGTTAATTAATCCAGAAGCGCTTCGATCCTTGGCTTTTATTTTCAGTTAAAAAGTCATTTGAATATTGTTATCATCCAATTGTAGTGTCCATTCGAATATCAAATGTTGATTAGACTATGGTTGGATTATTCCTGAACATTCCCCCCCGGCGACTTTAAATTTGAAGGTAAGGATCGACGTGACTCCCTATTAGTACATGCATATGTGTCATTTTTTTTGGATTCAACGCTGCAGGAGTATTGCATTATATAGCGATACTCACTGTTTACAAACAAGTCTTTTGATATTTAAATTTTGCCAACCACAGAACAAAAGAACCTTTGTTTCCACAGCCAATAAACCTCTGGTTGGCACATTAATGACAAAAGGTGACGTAACGGTGAGTATCGCTATAGGTCATTAACATTTGTGTTGTAGCTTCGTAGAGGTTTGTTTGGATTGATCGATAGATTGTCATTTCCTTTTCCTTTTCCGTCTTTGTGTTGAGTTGTTTGATGTCTTTATTGACACAGCAAACTTTTTTTACTTGGAATTCAGCCATTCTCAACATTTACCTCTATCAATCTTGAGTTGAGCCTCTGAAGGAACAAAAGCTAACAAATCCCTGGCCTCATGTTTGTCATATGGCATGCGCCAATGAGCTGTGTAACTGAATGCGGATTTGTTTGGTGTTAAATTAGCAAGTTCAATGGAATTTGTGACACCTTGAAAACGACATACGTATTCGGTAGGGAACTACTGAATATTAAAATAGTGTGCAGTTGTTAACCAGATGACGACCGCTTCTTTACGATTTCAACGTGTCTGTGAGGAGGATTTAGATGAAGTTTTTAACAACTAGCAGATTTATACTAGATTTATATTACTGCAATTTGCTCTCTATTTCTATAAGTGATATTTGACATGGGTGCACCTCATTCAACTACCCCGGACTCACCTTTGTTAAATAACATTTCATTTCGTTGACTAAGGATGTGATAAGTTTGTTTGCTTTTTGGTATAATGTTCACGCGTCGAAACCACTTAGTAAACTAGGTCGTTTGACGTGTTCAAAATTCAAGGTCTTCAAAATGAAACTACTCGTTAATTGCAACGTCGAACGTTTGTTTACCGAACGAATGATTTTGACATGTTCGTTCTGCGGAGCTGCTTGAGTGAGCGGGTAATAGTGGGGGTCTAAAGGGGTTCAATACGGGGCTTCTGAGTTCCGTGTGCTCAAGTTATCCGATCGATATAAATAGGGCGTATGTAAATTTGCCTTGTTGACTATGTTTCAAAGTGAGGCTTGTATATTATTGACATTTTCAAATCACATAATGTCTAATTTACTGGCTGATCACATTGGGGATGAGGCTTTTCCGCGTCATTTTTGCCGTAATAGTACAATTATATTTTCAATAAATAAAAGAAAAACTAGCATACAGATACATGTACGTCTTTAGTATTAGCGACGAAGAGAGACCTGTTGCGCGCCCAAGCGGATATGGAAAAAGGCCATATTAACCTTATCCGTTCGGTCATTACAGGGAAATCTTAGACCTCGGTCTGAGATTTTCCTGTAATGACCTCAGTCTCGGTTAATAAGTGGTATGTAATACACGGCATAGGCTTCTTTATTTGTTTACTTTACAGCGTTCGTATATGTAAAGCGATTTTAAAATTTGATTAGTAGTTTAAATAATAGGCTAAATAGGAAGAGCGGATATTCTTTTTTACCAAAGAAAATTACGTCAATGTCAACTGTTTTGTTTCAAAACGCGGAACGTATCTTTTACAACGTTTCTAGATCCACATGTTTCCTCTCCTCCCAACCTCGAGGAAAGCTTCACCTGATAGCCGCGGTATCATAGCCTGTTTCAAACGCTTGGTTGCTAAGCAGGGCGAAAAACGAGACAGAGAGAGAGAAAATGGGCGAGTAGTTAATTGTTATTTATTTATTTATTTAATTACTTATTTATTTATTACAATTTCAGCAAGAATACATTAGTGAGCGAGAGTGGTAATGAGTAAACATGCCAGGGAGAGTCTGTAAAAGGGTCTGAGACCTCATGCAAGATAGACTACCATACCAAGTAATATATATAATCACACTACAACAGGGAAGTACATAATACGAATCCAAAAAAAATTAAATAAGTACTATGAAAATACGATATCGATAAATAAAATAAGATGATAAGTGACAAATCACAGACTTCTGATAAGGATATCAGTACTAGGTGCCCTACGAACTGAATGTGGCAGAGAATTCCACAAGTTTACAATCCTGTTAAAAAAGGGTTCGTTCTTGCATAGTTTTTCTTAAGGGTACAGTCACCCTTTCTTCGTAGCATGTAATGATCGGATTCTTTAAAAAACTGGACATATCCGGATATAACAATGTCTATGTGGCCATTCAAGTCTTTCTACAAAAATGAAACATCAAATAAAAACCTACCTGGATAGTAAGTTATAATTTTCTCTTCGTTGCTGGTATTCATCAATGGTTCTGAGAATTAGCTTAGTTTCTCTCCGCTGAATTCGTTCCAACTTCATTATATTACTCGCCCTATACGGCGACCACACCACAGGGCAAAACTCCAGCTGAGATCTAAGGTAAAGGGTTCTGAGAGTAGGAACATCTTTAAGTCCTCCACGAGTTTTTTTGATTAGTCCCAGGATCCTATTGGCCTTGTTTTTTATCTTATCAATGTGATTCTTCCAAGAGAGATTGCAGTTTGTAACCAGTCCAAGATAACCGCAGAAATCAGATATCTTAGGTTTAGTATTTACGCACGACCCCACAAGCTGCACAGCTTTTTAACTTATCGTGCTTAAATAAAGGTTGTCTGTCTGTCTGTCTGTTGACTCCAGAGTGCTATTATTGAGATGTAGGTCAGAGAGAAGGGGAGATCTTTTTTTGCAGATTCGCATTGTCTTACATTTCTTCACATTGAGCTCCATTGACTGAAATTACAAGTGCTTAAACCGTTCCCGGCCTGTCAGCCTTTTTTTTGCTACATAGTTCACTTTTACAAAATAGGTCCGCAATGCCTGCTTGTGTGGGATTTCAGTTAGACGTTGATCTTGAGCATTACCGTAAATGTGATATTTGTCATGTCATAGTGATAAATGTTGAGTAAAGATTCCATAGAATCCCAAGCTGCAGACGACGAGGAAATTATGGTTGCTCACAATTTGTCAGAGTAAGCCGTTTGGGATGACCAGTGAATAATGGTAACAATTTTTCCAAAATCAGCACATCAACCCAACAAGATGGCACTTAACCTTTGCAATTGTTTTCGGCTGACGAGAACCTGGAAACTGGACAATTTAGCAAATGATGAGGAAATTTCCACTGTGCCGTTCGGAATGGAGAAAGAGGACTACCCCTGTAGGTAGTGTACAGTTTCCACAATTTGTTACAATGGATTTTCCGGAAAATTAGGGTGCCTACCATTTAGCCAAAAAATCCGGAAATTTCGGTTGAAAGTGAAATGAAACATTTTTTTTTTTGGAAAATCTGTTTTGGAAATTGTAGACTACCTCCAGATGTAGTCTGCCTTACCATTTGCATCTCTCTTTCTAATCAGCCGACAACAATTACGAGAAATGGAATTGCAAATGGTAAGCGCCATCGCGTTTGTTTGGCTTGTTTGGCTTGCTGATTTTGGAAAAATCCTTACTTTTATTCATCGGTCGTCCCAACCGGTTTGTTCGGACAAATGCTAAACACCCTTACTGTACCATTTGACTTTGAAATGGTAGGCACAGTGTCTCTCTTAGGGTGTGGTTACATGGGACTCTTGTTTTCGTGGTAAAAGCTCCTTTTACGACTGGAAACTGCAAAGTAAGTGTTCGCTGAGGAACATTTCCCAAGGTAAATATTTATGGGTTCGTCAAAATATCACACAAAGTACCCATGACATTAAATTTTGTTGTGTTTTGATGTCCAAGGTATAAGAGCCAATCACGATTATCGATTCTCCATTTAAATGACAGTGTTCTAAGCTGGAAGCTTTTAACTTTAGCAAAATCAGAAATCCAGTGTAGCTGTTGGTTGACAAGGGATACCAAAACTTAAATCTGATACAGTTTGGAATATTATCTACCTTGGGAAATGCCATTTACTGTGGTTTGTGTATTTCCCAGTAAGAAGACAAGACCAGTATCACGGGGGAAGGAGGGGGCGGTGATTGACAGAGTTAAGAGTCACTGAGGGAAACATTTTGCAGGTTAAGGCTTGTCACGTATTACAATTAGGTGCATTTGAGCATACGAGGTTCTCAGCCACCAAATCTTTTGCAATTGACTGCTAAAATGTGTCAGAGTTGACGGGTTTCAGGCATGAACACACTACTCCCGAGACAAAGAGGTAAATAACCTCTAATTTGTATTCATCGACGGAAATGTTGGAATCAGTCGCTAGTAGCAGAAAAGAATTTATTTACGCTAAAGCTGGATAAATCAGCAGGAAAGTGCAATTCGTCAGCTCAGAGTATACGTGCTTCCAGCTTAGAACACTGTACGTGAGCTATACTTTTAGCTTGTCTGTTTTAATATGACCCGTAAATGTGAACATTTTTGATAGAAAGGAATTAGTTTTTTAATTTGCAAATCTCCAGAAACTGGCGACGTCACGCAACGTGTCAACAATTGTTAATCGTAAATAGTAAATCTACAGGATAACACTGGACTTTGTCATTATGTTATATTTGTCCGTAAAACTTCTCGGTTACTGGTAGAAATAAACGGGAGTTGAAGGTAATGAAATCATTCAAGTATAATCTTTTTCCGACAGTTACTAACTGCGTGGCGCGACAATTAGTTGAGTTCTCTCGTGAGGAGTGAAATGATGTGTAGTATATATGAAATAATTCATATTTGTACTGCTTATGTAGATTAAATTAAAGAATGATCATCGCATTAAAATTTTCCAACTTAAGCAGCTGGAAAGAAGAAGCCTGAAAAAAATCAGGTCTTCAACGGGATTCGTACCTGTGACCTCCGCGGTACCGGTGCGATGCTCTACCAACTGAGCCATAAAGCCACACATTGGGAGCGAGGCCACTATTGTCATGATCATTCCTTAATCTCATCTACATAAGCAGTACAAATATGAATTATTTCATATATACTACACATAATAACAGTTTCTTTGCTGAAATCACAAGTGCTTAAACCGCTCCCGGCCTGTCAGCCTTTTTTCCGCCAAAGTTTGTTCTTTACCACGAACAGTCCAATAAGTGCTTACGCCGTTTAATTCATTCGGCCCAGACTATCGCGTTCTTTCAGTGAGCTAGGTTGTTTAAAACACGTTTGTTATTTATTATCCATAGAATGGAAATGGTTCATCAAACTAGAGAGTGTCTTGTACAGAAATTCTGGATTTGCTTCGAATGCTTTGGGATGTTACGTTGTACAGGCCCATTACAACACAAGGTGAGAATAAATCTATCTAACACTTTAAAGAGGCGAGGTAATTTCAACTGGTTACAACCGCTTTCAGTGTTACGTGTATAAGCGGCATCTCTCAACATGCCATTCTTCGAGCTGCTCAGTGCAAGATGGTCGAAAGATGTCGCCTATGCACGTAACACTGAAAACGTGCGTAAGTTGTGTGTATAACTACGATGATCAATCTTGTCTTCAAATGATAGTTTACTGCACACTCAAGGTTTTAGATATAAACCGGGAAGAAAATAACTCAAATTCTTTCAAGCCGTTCATTATCTTAAGCAGTGTCTTAACTCTCAACTCAACTAAAACGAAACTCAGGCCTTTAAAGCTACTTTGAAATTTTATACTGTAAATATTTCGGACGCTTAAAATTTTTCCGGATACTAGTTTGGTCCGAAATTAAGATAATCTGGAATTTTTTGCAAGTGATGTATTTCTTGTATTAAATGCGAGTTAATCCGTTGGTTCGTCTTTTCAACTGATAGAGTTGAATATTTTTTCGTTGTCTGAGAGGTATGTCATTGTCTACACGTTGCAACTTTTTTGTTTGATAATCTAAGACAGTTTTTTTTTTCTCGGTTCACGAGGGCTTGTTACGGCGTCATATTCAGTGGCAGGGGGATGTGCTGTTGAATGGTATCCTGTCCGTAAAATAAGGTCCTTCGACTAGTCGCATCTAGTTACTTGAATGTGCCCAATCTGCTCCGTTTTGTACATCATCTTCTTGAAGCTTTCAGCCTCCCGATGACGATGAAATCCCTCCGGTTTACCAAATTTTGCAAACTCTCTGCAATGAAATAGTGGCCTGCTGTTAGTTCCTAGCTGTGTTCGAGTCCTATCTGTGGTGATTATAGTCTAGAGCTTCCCTCTCTGCTCTGGTTTATTTAAGTGTTGTCGAGTGGATCTTTGCGACTTCAGGCTATCTTGTTTTGTTGTCGATGACAACCAAGTTGTTATGGCAATCAGGGTAAGACGGGCCCGCCCAAATCCACAGACATGACATTCCAGGGTTCCTATAATGTGTTAGTGACGGGTTCCTGTCGGTGTTGCTGTGTTGTTGGTTCTTTCATACGGTTGGTGGTGATGGCAAACCTTACTTTAATAGATAGGATAGCACATTCACAGCCGCCCGTTGATTGCCGGGAAGCATTAGTACTACTCTCGTAGTACTTTCTTCTCTCGTAGCATTTGGTTGGTTTTAGTCATACCCAGATGGGTAGCTTTGGTTTCTTTTGCAGACTTGTGGAAATGATGATCTGATAAATTCTAAATTTAAGGTCATCCGCACCATAAGCGGCGCACGACTCTATCCAATTCCTGATGCCTATGACTTTCCTATACCCTTAAACACATCACTATGATTTCTTCTCTCAGACCGCTTTGATGTCTTGTGCCTCCTGGATACGTAGATCTGTGGTTCCAGGAAATGGGCCATCCTCACTGATCTCTTATGTACCAACTGAAGCTCTTGAAAGGTGTTTGCCGATTAGTGTCGGCGAGTTGACCCTTTTCCTGACTACAGTAATCTTTTAAGTACCCTACAGGTTTGGTCCTTTCCACAGCTTTGAACTCCTCATTCACATGTAGCTCACAGTGCAGTGTATATAACTTCGTTCACTTTGGATCAGTTTACAAGAGCTTTAACCTTGACTTGGGCTTCACTCTCCGGCTTAACATTTAAATAAAAAAAGGAAAGAACTCTCTGGCAACTGTCTTATGTTGGCCATGGGTTGTTCATTCGCCTCGCTTGTTTCATGTGCCACACAGTTTGGTAGAAACCCTTTCAGAAGTGGTTGAGCTGTGAGCAACGTCTTCTTTGGTTTTCTTCATGTAAGGCTTTGGTCTAGAGTCCTGCGGTTATTTTGTTCACACTTGTAATCTTGTTTTTTTTTCCTACTCTATGGACCCATACTTTCTAAAAGTCATTCGCTTCTCGCTGCATTATGCCGGCGCGAGCGACTTTTATTCCTTGCAACGTGACATATTGATAGATATTTTTTCACATTTTGAATAGTAGTTTGTTTGTACAGTACATGTAGTTTGCTTTGAAATAACGCACAGCTTGTGCCCGAACACTGCCGTCTGATGGGAAACAGGCATTTTGGTTCGTTTGTTCCAGGATTCTTTTGTCGGCGTTAGTCACGGCTCAAACTCTTAGTCGTTAGCTTTTTTTCTCAACTGTGTGGTATACGCTTTCGCTGTTTGCTATGAGTCGTTACCATCTTGAGGATTAAAAATCTGCTGTGGTATTTGTTCTGTTTGGGCTTGAAATTTTCATTCAGCTTCTTTAACTTCTGATAGACGTCTAATTCTGGGTTTTGTAGACTTCTGACAAGGCGAGCGATTTTCTTTTCTCATGAATAATGGGGGCATCTTTCTTGTCGAGCCTGAGTTTAATTTCTTTCGAGCAAATCGTCCAAGCTTTCTCCTTGTCTATTTGGTCATCTCCTGGGAAATGGGTTGTGTGTTGAGGTTTCTCATTCCAATGCATGAAGAAGTGAATGGTACTTGATGCTCCCGTTGCTGCTGGAGCTTCTTTTAGTTTGGTCAAGACTCTTGCAGATGTTTTTCTGAACGATTGGTTGATGCGGTTAGTTTGCTTTCCTTTCGCTGTTATTCGCTCGCTTTGCCAGCCATGCCTGCTAAAAAGGTTTTTTGTCGGTGTCAGTTGCCTTTGTGCTGCGCGACCTAAACATAAACTTAGCGTAGAGTTTGACGCGGATGCGGCAAAACTAAAAACATACTAAATGGTTTGAACTCAGGAGTACCAGGAGTTTGTATAGTGTGATTGTCCAAGTGAGGGGAGTTCTGTTGTCGACTGAGCTGTAGTCATGCTCAGAGTCAAGTACATACTGTTTTTCAGTCAATGGTGCAAGTCTGGTCTGTTGAGAGTGATTGGTCAGTTTAGCCGTGATGGCATTGGTTAAAAGACCCCGTGTAGAGTTTGTCAGCAGTCACTGGTAGAAGCGAGTAATGATTACGACAGCGATAGCGATGGCAACTTCGATTAATGATGTACTTCCTTGTCATGTGTATTCGGAAGATTGTTCTGGCGACCGAGCAGCCTGCAGACAGTCTGGGGTTCACATTGTCTTCTTCAGAGAACGTTAGTTACCAAGCCTTCACGTAATTTATTTATCGATAACTTTGGCCTTATCACGCACCAAAAGCTGTCAACTTATGTCAGTTGTCAGCTACTTGCTCTCTAGTTTGTCGAGACCCTAAGAAGTGTAGGCGGCGAGACGTGAATCTTTGTCGGACTAGGGCCGTTGGACGTTCTGTACTTTACGATTGAGGCTCAGGGTCATGCACTTTGTAACTACTTGTGACGACATTAACTTAATTGTCAACAGATATTTTTGATGCGCAAATAATAGAGCTAGTATAGATTCATCCGTACAGCGGTCTTTTCTGGAAATCAACCGCATAATGACGTAGGTAACTGAAAAAAACATAGGCACGCAAAGCGTGCAAGAGTTATTTTTTTTGTGATAGGAGCATTTGTAAAACTGTTTCCAGTAATGATTTGGTTAAATGTACAGTATGATCTACATACGATGTTACATCGGTAATGGTAAGATAGCTAAATAGTAAGCCATAAAATGTTTGACTGAACAACATACAGTAATCTGACATGTC
>Ga0126343_10000893_pt1 | contig 12833 bp, 7 predicted proteins | sample Cyp2metagenome_FD_92531 | JGI IMG/M metagenome (GOLD analysis project Ga0126343, IMG submission 92531) | Coral microbial communities from Lord Howe Island, Old Settlement Bay, Australia - Cyphastrea 2 metagenome | ecosystem: Host-associated > Invertebrates > Cnidaria > Coral ... | reverse complement strand
TCGACTGCGGACTGCTCGAGAATTTTTTCTGAGCCATTTTCTAAGAAAGAAACGGCTTTATCTTTCTTTTTCCTGCTAGACTATGCTTCTCGTACCTGTTCAATGCCTCGACAGTACTTTTTTGTCCTTATCTTTCGCCCAATCATGTAAAATATTATCTAAATGCTCAAAACTTTCCGCCATTTTAAAACACAGAGGGAAAAAACTTTGTATTGATGACGTCAATCGTGCATCTGTCCTCTAATAGATCTTAGGTGAGAACCAATCAAAGGCAAGGATAACATGGGTTATTATATAAAGTCACATACCTGCAGGGCAATGCAAATAGACAGACATTCTTGCATTTAAATTTTGCTTTTTTGTTACTATTTTAAGATCTGTTACCGTGGTTTCAAATCTTAAATGTTCATCCAAACAAGGGTTAAAGTGGGGTCTACGTTTGCACTAACTAAACAATCAGTAAAATTAACTTTGCGGTAATTCGAAAACTTGAACCGCAAATATTACCAAAGTGATACCACATTTATTAAATTTCTTTTAGATTTTCTGAAACAATATCAATCAGAGCAAAATAATTCGCTTAATGTTCTTATTAACAATTTCATTAAATCTAATAAAATTTAAAACCTCACAGTGACATTGGTTCAGTTTCAATCAGCTTTAATTGAGTCACCAGACATTTAGGCACCATACATAAATTGTTGTGTTATCTCTATAGTGGCACATTCTGAAATAAAAGTTGTTACTGCCTAAGCTATTATTTTGTTAACTCTCGGCTGATTTACGGATTAATAACCTTACTGAAAGCGGATTTCAAATTTGAAGCCGCTAATAAGACTTAGGCTTTCACCTCATACATGGCTGTAAGTGTCTTGGGTTTAAATATATTGACATCGAGGTGTACTTTGTTTGGTAGCATGATCAACCCTAGATTCGAATTTTGACTGGTCAGAAGCGCTCGGTTTCACGCCACTAAACATCCTAGTGCAGCTTTGGACTATTTCTTTGAAGCCTTTTCGATAATTCTTGTTAAAAATGAAATATATACAAGGGCTTATTGCAGCATTGGAGTGCATGATAAATAATGCACTGAATCTGAAGTTAAGCCCGTCTATTTCAGGCGGCAATTTTAAATTCCAAACGAAGCGTATAAGCCAGCCAAATATCGTAATGGGCGTGATGCATGAGACGAACACGACGACAACCGTTACGACTTGTCTTAACACTTTTCTGTTTTCATATTCACGCCTTTGTCGCTCTTGGCAAGAGCGCTCGACGGGACCCTCTTGCTTCCAAACTTCAATGGCAATAGCAGTGTACAGTATCGTTATTACCACAATGGGAAATGAGATTAGCACCACAAATATAATCAAAAAGTAAACCTTTTGAGTAGGAATACTGTCGAAAGCCGGTTCCCACTCGTTTACGCAAAGTAGTTCGTTTTGCATTGTTTTTAAGCGGAAAGTGTAAAAGTAGGGAGAATGTATTCCTATGGCGACAATCCAGATGAATGCAATAATGATGTGACACATTTTTGGCGTGATAATTGCGGGTTTGAAAGGAAATTTTACCGCGTAAAATCGGTCAAAGGCTATGACGACCAAACTCAAGATGGAGACCGCAGTCGAGATGTCTTGCGAAAAATTGACGATCTTACATAGAATTTCTCCGCCGACACCTCCGACCAGCCATCTGTTCTCGCCGATCAAAATTTGAGCCGTCTCTCTTGGAACGGCGAAGAGAGGAAACAGAAGGTCACTTATTGCCATATTGGCGATCAGCTTGTTGGTGGTGGTCCGCATTCTCTTGTTTCGGTAAATGATAGAAATAACCAAAGTGTTCCCAACCAGAGACATGAACATTATAACACAATAGCAGAATGTCTTCAGCACTTTCACAGTCACGGGCTCCACAGCAGTTGAGATGCTTGCTGACGCGTTGGTCGGAGCTGAGCCAAGCGTAACATTGTCGCGGTTAGCCATAGCGCTGATCTGACGGTGTCCCTTTTCTTCGATGAAATCTAGTATCAATTCGCATCAGCGCCCTCTCGTCATGAAACGCAAACTTATCGTTAATGATGGCAGGTTTCTTTACACATAAACCGGCGTTCGATTCCTTACGTTTTTATGTTGGTGAATCTAGTTTCATCAATTTAAAATGGGCAGTTTTTCAGCCCAGTAATACTGAAGCAAATGTCTTTTTCCATACCGTTGAGAGTTTAAAAAAAACCTGTCTCCCTGTCCTACAATTGATTGATGAGTATACAAGCTTTGTGTACTTTTTACAATGAACGTGTTTATAGTTGCCGAAATGACGGTTAAAACCTTGCTTCGCTCGAGGACTCCTTTTTCTCGGTAAAAACGTACTCTCATTCAGTGCCGCGCAAGATCTATCAAGCGTACGATTGAATGCTCACCCTCATGGCATGATAACTGCTTATTTTCATTCTGACCCTACTAGTAATCTCTTTAATCCTCTTCAAGACACCTGCACATCTTACGCTCAAATGAAAACAAAAAAAGAAAGCTGGTGATGTGAATTGCGATTACAATTTTCGACTGCAAAGGATCAATTTTTACCAGAATCCGTCGCTAATACGTCAAAAATTGCAGTGAATTTTCATATTGTTTTATTACAAACGGAGCAGAAAGAAAATTAATTTTAAAGAAAGCGTTTGTTTTCGTACATGTTTGATGGACGTTTTTGACACCAAAGCGAAAATTAAACATGGTTGGATTAAACAGTAAAATGTGATTTGGGTGTATAACAGCAGGTGGACTTCTGTGATATACTTATTCTTTTTCATGAATAGAAAGCAAGTAGGATAGTTGCATTGAAAACGTTTTTAAAGTGCTTTTCATTTACCGATACTGAAGGGTCATTGCGCGGCAACGAATAAGAAATAAGTCCTCATATCTACTCGACCCATTGTAATTTTTACGATGGCTTATTGCCGAAAAATATCGTTAATGCTAATTGACCACCGATTTCAAACAATCTGTAAGCAACTATTTTCTTAACCAACTGGCTATTGAAAAACTGTATGTGTCAAAGCAGACAGTGCTGAAATTCTCTAAGAGATGGTTTAATTTTTTTTTCGCACGATATGCCAAAGGTTACCTCTTGATATCTACTGAGAAAAGACAATGCCTTCGCAATATTTTATTTTAAGGGTTTTGCATATTGTCATTAAACGTCGTTTAAAAGCGGTTTCAATGAAAAGCTTTTTTCAGCTTTTATTAAAACGGGTAATAATGTGCAGAAATTTTGCGCGCGTGATAAGGCTATTTTTTTCGCCTTTTTTTCCTTTTCTGGACGCTTTTGCCATGATGAGTTTCTCTCGTTTTAAATCCTCGTTAGGCTTAAAGCTTAATTGAGATATTTTCCCTATCGGCTTAAAAAGGGTGTTAAGTTTATCGATTGTTCAGTTAAATCTTTGAAATCACATTAAATACCACATCCTCGCATAAAAAAGGTAACAGCAGACGTTTTTCTTTTCGACGTACACGCCGAACATTCTAGTTTAATATGTGGCAATATTTTTTACGAATCTTTCGATATTTTGCATATCTTAAATGAAGCCGGCTGCTAATGTTATCTTGTAAACAATCATAAAATCGTAGCGTCGACAAGCAAATAAAAATTGCGTAAATATCAAAACTCAAACCATGTACAATAAGATTATTGGCAAATCAATATTTTTATTCCAACCGCCGAAGTAGCGCAAAGAGTTTTAACGGCCGAAAATTAATATTTCCAAGTTCTAAGAACCACTCTAAAATACTTATCTCTCAGATGGCATCGAGACAATTCAGTGGCACCGTTGAAAGGTTTCTTCAGTAAAGAACTAAATGGTTCTACTTGAAATAATCTCTCTTTAAAAAATGAATTATCGGGCACTGACGCAAAGAAAAACAAAGGGTTTGAGATCATAATTATTATTCGTCTACCAGAAAACACAGGAAGCATTTCAGAGGCGAGATGCTGCCTCATTGCATCTCAATATCATCAACAGAACGTAGTTGTTAAAATTTTTGAGGGAGACTCGCGCTGTGTTTCGCGCTGTGTTTCGAAAGTACAATATAAATTACAATTATTCCACGAGGCTGTGTTAGATTTGAGGTGAGGAATAAAGCCGTTCGAGGTGATAAGTAACGAAATAAGAGCACACTGCCGAGTTTGTTGTAAGCAGTGATGGATGGAAAATTTGTCGAGCTAAGTTGTTCAGTCGACTTGATTACATGGACATTCCAATGTGATCTAAACGAAGTAATGTTATGCAAAGGCGGAAAAAAGTTCCCGCGATTTGTTCAATTCTTGAATTGAATGAAACGTGCCAGGTAAGCGAGCGAGAAAGAGTTTTCTTCCGAAATATCACGCACAATCCCCTACAAAATCATCTACTAATATATCCTGTAAGCTAATAGGAAAATCCGAAAGAATAGCTTTGGCAAAACTAAGCGAAGGACACACGTGACGCCTTGATTTTTCATTTTAAGTCAAACGGAGATGCAGTAGCTGGTAACCGAGATTAAGTGAGTCAGATAGAAGGATGTAACTGTGTTATCGGAGAATGAGACTTTTAAACCCTGATATCCCGAATGTAACCCTTGTGAGATTATTTCCAGTTGTTTTTGGCCGATTTAGATCTTTAGGTATTATTATACATGTAACACCTACAACAGCTCAAATGTGCCGCAAGAAATCTTTAGTACAAGAGATTAGGTACCTAATCACCGCTAATGATATCCAACATAAGCCGCATTTGCCATAAACAATTTGTCGGCGGTCTTTCTTAACGGATATAAAAATTATACAATTTTAATTGGTCAACGCGTAATAGCTGTTTCATTCCAATGAGAGATCTTTAGATAAGTAAATATATTTAACACCGTTAAATACTTTTTCAGAGTGAAAGGATCTCATCGAAGGGCTAAATTTATGAACCAGAAATTGCTCAATTCAGTTTTAGAAATCGAAGAGCCCGTTTGGCAAAATACAGATTTCTACAATTCGAAGTTACAGTAAACTTTGGATTTGTAATAGGAGCGGGTAAATCTGTGTGATATAACATTGTGATATGTCATTATAGCTTACATTTTACATCAAAAAAATCACTCTGTGGCGTTTTTTAACCATTCTAGCAAGTTTTAATCACTCTAGAACAGTACTGAATTAGCCTCGTAACTGAGTTTAGTGACGTGTATTTGGCACCAAGTTTAACAGGTATTTGTGGCTGCTTTCGACAGGCTGTCGACGGTAAAGACAACGACGACAACAACTTATAGATACGGTTAACTAAAGAAGCAATCTATCATTCTCGTTTTGTTTACAATATGTCACTTGTTACCCAGCGGACGGTTTACGGTTACTATGGACATATCTAAAAGTATCATCAAAAGTACTACGCGAATAATGTACAAACTTTATTACTTTTCATACATACAGAATCCAAGTGGTGTGAAACTATCCCAGCATGGTGTACCAGTCGTGTGTATTATTCAGATTGTTTTCGCACCGCTGACTTCTTGGGAATTGCTCAGAATTGCATCCTGCAGGTTTCTGCGCAAGATGTTTGGAATAGCTGGATGTTGGGTTTACCTGACGAATCATTTCAATCCTAATTATTTAGTTAATACTAGCGGTTTTCCGGTTAGCTTTAATGGGCTCAAGCACGTTGTCCAAAATCTTTTCTCCGATTTTCGCCGCCGGTTCGTAACGAGCCACAACTACAAAACAGATTCGTCCGTCTGTAAAGCAAACAAGAAAATCATTTTTCACTACGACAAAAGCAGAAGCAGAAGCATAAACATAACGGTATAAAGGAAGCTATAACACAAGCGTAAAAAACTCGTAGGCATGCCTAAAATGAATAATTGCCTTCTTAACGATTCGGTTCAACCACTCCAGGATACAGTAAAACTAGATGGCGGTCTCACTTGACGTGAGCATAAATACAAGCACAATCGAACAAATCTTTCGTTCTGCTTGTGCTTTTGCTTATGCTTATGTTTGTGCGTGTGCTTGCTTCTTGTGCTTGTGCTTGTGCTTGTGCTTGCATGCATTGTGCATGTGCTTGTGTTGTGGTGTTTCAACTAACGTATCATTGCTGGTGCTGTGGCCGTCCTTATTACAGCTTATGCCTGTGCTTGCACCTATTTTGTAGTGAAACCCAAGCTTTACACGCAAATATTAGATGCTTGCTACATCAAACTGAAAAATTGGTAGATCAAAGAATAGAAGAGCATTTACATCTATTACCGTATCCAAATTGCAATTAACCAATCGGAATCCTTGTGCGATCTTACGGATTCATACTCAATCATGATTTCTGGCCAAATTGGGTTGTTTGCAGCTCTAAATTTCTCATTGTTTTTGTTTTGATACTCTTCGAGGGATACAGAAATTGCTCGTAAAGCAATTTTCGATATGCGTTATTTTGTAACCGTGCGCTCCTATGGGGCTACGCAGCTGCAGTGGCCCATTGTCTTCCTTTTGGAAAACAAGCATTGACTCGAGCTTCATGCTGTGTTCTTTTTCCTAGACACTCCCTAAAACGTCAATTGGAAGGGGAAAAAACCTTTATGATAACTTACTTCTGTCTGTAAACCGGGATCTGCCAAAACCAACTTTAGTGGTATTCTTCCAAACTATCTGAGTAAACCTTTCTGTCTCCGGGCTGAATGATTTGTTCTTCCAGTCAAACTTCCTATTCTCATCGTACCATAAATTCGTGGCTCGAGCGCCGGTAAGAGGAGAACCTGCATGAATAACAGAGACATTTTTGAATTTTGTTGATGTATTCATCTAAAAAAGCTTTGATTGTTTCAGGCTACCATCTAAAAATATTCAAAAATTTAAGGTAGCACTGAACCCGCCACTTCCGAAAAGATTTGGAAGCTAAACTCTCCAAAAACGTTTTCTTGTCAAAATAGAATCAACCATAGAAATCTTGAAAAATCTTTTTTTGTGTGAATTATAGTTGGACAACCTGTCAAAAAGCACTCCTATTTGTCTAAAGGTAACGAAATGATTGTGTCCCATCTATTTTACTGCTGACTATTTTTAACTACCGTCGTCATATATTTTGGCCCATTTGTGCAAAGGGTTAATAACGCTATCCACCGGATAAATCGCTATCTAGTGGATACTTGGAGGCGCGGTGGTCCCATGGTTAGTCCGACATGACACTTTGCTCTCACAGTGTCTCTCTTCACCCAGGTGTATAAATGGGTACCGATGAACTAAAAACAGGGGTAACCCTGCGATGGACTAGCATCCCATCCAGAGGAAAGTAGAGTAATCCTAATCGTCACTTTATACTACAAAACCGGGCTTTACGCAACCTTTTTAGTGGATAAGGGTTGTCAAACAAAACGCACTACCCCGAAAGATAGTGATTTATCCAGTGAATAGCTTTTATCCAGCCTTCGAACAACTGGACTATTGTCTTTAATAATTCTTATTTTGTTAATAAGGCTCTCTCTTGTAAAAGTAATCAAAAGTAAGGATACGATTTTACCTTTAAACGAACATCGAAGTGCAATATTTTCTCCCCGTCCTACTCTCTTTCTCAGAACAGAATGCGTTGTATTTCTCTGCTGTGCTAATTCTATAGCCAATCTCTGAGCGTCGGCGTTTAAGTTCTGATCCTGTATCAATGGTGATACTCCATGAAGTAGGCGCTTCTTGTTGTGCTCAAAAAGAAATTGCTGCCTGAACCTAGCCATTGTTAATCCTCGTGGACACAATAAAAAAAGTCTTGAATCTATTTAAATTCAAACCCTGGGTTCATCCGTGACTATACAAGTACATTTGTAAATTTCGTTGCTGCTAAATTAGTGGAGAAAATTAAAGGTAGCCGCGTGCCTTACGTAGCTTAACACATCAGGGGCGGATCCAGGGTTTTTGTTAGGAGGGGGTGCACCTCTGAGGAATGACGTTACTATCCAGGATTTTTCTTATAAGGGGGGCCCCCTACAAGGAATGACGTTACTGACCGGTGAGGCAAACAAATTTAAAAAGCCAATACGAAGAAGATGGCTTCATCTCGGGGGGGGGGGGGGGCGCACCCCCTGCACCCTCCCCCTATAGATCCGCCCTGAGGTGACACATGCATGCTAAGGAAATGTATTCCGTATTGCTGGCATTTAATGAAATGAACTGATGTGCAACCTGCCCTAGGAGAAAGCGAACTAAATGTGACCTTATTAGATGCATAATGTTACTGGTCAGATATATCTTGGATATTCATCCTTTGTCAATGAAATTGATAATTACAATCAGGCTTTGGCCGGGACTGCCTCGTGGGCAGGTGAAGTTTGCAAGTTTGCACATGTATAATTTCACTGCTACGTTTGTACGTATCACCTTAATTTTATCATAGCAGCTGCTGAGAGATATTTGTATAGCTAGAAAAACTCGAAATTAGAACTTGAAGACACATCTGAAGGTTTCGATTTTCTGTTCAGTTCTGTTACACCATCGTTCAAGTCTCCTGTGGTTATACAGTTTTAGCGCCTCAATTTCACCCGGGAGAAGGCTCTCGAACCGTGATCTCCATTTTCAGAACAAAGTTACGGCATATGTACAATCTACTTTCCCGAGACTACTTTATATTTTGTTGAGTGGCCCCTTATCAGTGCAAGATTATACTTTTTTGTAGGATGTATGCCAAGCCGAGGAATAGATGTCAAGGGACAACTTACCTGGTACGTTTGCTTTCATATTTGATCGCACGTTGTGCAACACACGTCGTTTGGGGACAAGAAGAAAGGAAGGAACAACGCCGAAGTTTTTGGCGGGCTGTTGAGGAGCACTCGGGTTATTCCAGTTCCCTTGTAAAGTGGACAATGCCGGGACATCCTCGTGATTGCTTCCTGCCTGTAAACCAATAGATGACGTTGGAGTCGGACTGGGGTTGAGATTTGAGTTTGGGGTCACGATCTTTACTTCATGAGCGACATACTCTCCAGAATTCGCTCTGACTGCTGGTACAGACGTTGGTCCATTGACAACAACTCCTGACTGTCCCGCCTTCTTTTCTAAAATAATTGCATGGTTTGTTATCATATTTAACTAATAGACACTGTAACTTAATAGCAGACAAATATTCCAATTAATAGAATTCCTTTACAATCTTATCTGGTCCTGTGGAAGAAGAACATATTGGCTCATGTATTTATAGTGGTAGCCGAGGGGTTGAACACAGCTCCCTAAACGAGTCCTGAACCACTCGGCCAGGCAGCCGTCTCTTTTGTAAAATGTAAGCGTTGAATTTGTTAGATTGTTACCTCCGTCCATAACAAGCCTTAGATTGAGCATTAAGTTGACTGTTGGAGGTTGTTCTTTACTTTGGTCTGTGACAGGAAACAGGTATGTACCCTCGGGTGCTTCTTGAGCAATAGCTGCCGGAGCAGCCGATTGTTGGCGTGCATCGGGACTCTTGAGGAATGGGACGTGGATGGTAACTGAAATACATAATACAAAGATAAATGCTGGATTAACCACACATCAATCTATCTTCCACTCCAAGCTTATACTGGAAAGCATGTTTTTGAATCCCTTGCCTCTGCTTTTTTGAAAGTATATCAACAGAAGTGACACAACAAAGAACGAAACAGCAAACGCACAAGGGATTGACGGCGCGAGAGCATAAGCAAAACGAACAATTCTCGTTCTTCGATCCTATACCTATTATGGAGTGGCAGAGAATGCAAGTGATATCACAAGCACGAATACAAGGTAATAAACCGATCATATAATTCAGTTTGACTCATACTTCTGTGAAATATCAGAGAATGTACGTGTACATGTATCGCGATCGAGAACGCCATTTATTCCTCGCCCTTTTGTGTATGCGCATGCGCTCATCTTCGTATTCATACTCATACTGATGCCTATGCTTATGAACGCGTGAAAACTAGTCTTTATCTTCTGTCACCATGGCTTGAAGAGTAAAAGAATGAAACTTTAACCCTAGAATTTACTTCAGTTGCTTACTTGGGGCTGTGTTTATAGTCTGTGTCCTTGTTTCCTTTGGATCCACTACAGATTGAGGAGAAACAACACTTCTTCGCTCTGAAAATGAAAATATTTGAACCCTTAGACGTGTTTAAGGCCAAATATCTCAAAAATTGTAAAATTAAAGAACCAAACAGTTGCGAAAGATACTCCGTCAACCGTAAAGTGGAATTGTAAAATGAGTTTAACACCCATGTCATTTATGTGGAGACTTCCAGTATCTTGAAAGGGCATCTATTAAATATTTCTTTATCTCAGCCGATTAAACTCAAGTTAGCTTATTAAACACAATAAAAACAAGTAAAATAATCAGGTAATTTTAATTCAAGATTGGGTAATTAGCTGCTTAGTTGAGTTTCCTTTTTATCCAACTGCAGCTCATCTTCGAAGTTAACGGCGATTCTTGATTCATGTGTCAGCGTCATAGTTGTTTTAAACTCAGTGGCAATAATTTTTGCACGTTTTTTCACGTGGTTTCGTAGTTTGAACTCGTACACCGTTCATTTGTTATCTCAAGAGAACGAGCATGATGAGCTTTACTTATTTAGCAGGCTTTCAAGCAACGCAATTAGTAGACCGACCCTTTCCGAAAACGATCGACATCTTTGTATGTGAGATGAACCTATAACGCGTGATTCCTTACAAAACCTTCGCCCACATTTCTCCCTTGTTCTAAGTTTGTCACTCAGGTTTCAAACTTGAAGGTGATGGGTCCTGAGTTCTGACGCTCTCGTCCTGTTCTCGATGATGCGATGCGACTCTTTCCCGATGTTACAGCAAATTCCCGATGTTACTGCACTTCAAATTCAGGTCGGTTCGAGCTGATTCACCATAAAATTTACGTTTAACTATCCATCCATATAATGTGAAGGTTAATAAAGAACTGTTCCAAAGACCCAAAAGAAAAGTAATTTTCAGGTTTAGGGTATCAATATATTTATCTCCGAAAACTTTGAATTATGTAGCCAGTTGTACACCACGCCTTTCTCGCCCTTATCTTCGCCGTGGGCGTAGAAACTCACACAAAAAATATACGTAGTAAACATGCGCTTTGAGAGTAACCGTTCAAGGCTGTAAAATGATTAAATTTGTTTACATGTCTCTGCTGTTCTGCATCAGTAATTCATCGTCCGGATTTACCCCTCGCGGTTACATGAAATACAACTATCAAACAGAAACGTCTAACCATGCGTTAGCAACTGCTCAGTGCGTGTCATGAGGACCAAACATCAAGGGACGTTATGAAAATGGGTAATTTCGAATTTTAAAATCACTCAATTTGTTTTCTAGGGTACACTTGTGAGCAAATCAGCTTACCTGCTGTGGTCGAGGCCAAGTAGCTAATCAGCCAAATCCAAAACAATGGTTTCATCGCGCGTTACACATCAGCAACTGGAGAAGACGAATAGAACTAATCGTAATTACGGAGATCAAATCTGAAAAATAAATTTTCTGATGTGGAATTAATACACACGTTTTGTAAATTGAGGGGAATGACGTCTGATCGTACGGTGATGTAAGAAGGTGGTAGGCAGATCTATGTCGTTGTCCCCTGTTGCGCCGCGCCACCAGAATGAGAAGTACCTCGTGTGGGTGAAACTGTATCTCAAAGTTGTAACCTCAAACAAAACCGCCACCTGTTAACAGAATTACTGAAACCGAGCACCTAACAGAACACGCGACATGTGAAACCTTGCGGTAATTTAGTCGTTTCTTAAAAGTAGGCGGTTATTTAAGGTCATGTCAGAAGACATAAATGGTCTTATATAGCCAAAGAGTCTTGATAGTAGCAGAAAAGTGAAGAATATTTAAAAAAACGACAAAACGTTTGAGTTTATAAGAAATATTTCGAAGGAAACTTCTGACGAAACATTTCTTATGAACTCAAACGTTTTGTCGTTTTCTGTAAATTCTTGTATAGCCCTTTTCATAGTTCACCTGTTATAACCCCAAAGCTAGACATACATGTATGTACATGTATGTAGTGTAACATAGCAGTGAGATAGGTTCGAGCACGAGTGGTAACAGATCGTGATTTCATGAGCTGTTTAAACCGTACCATATTACAATATTAAGGTGAAGTCCGCATGCGAGCCTGGCCGGCGCTTGTCTCCTGTTTCTGTAGAATGAAGCGACTAAGATATTTCTACTCTCCCTAGTTAAGATGCTAGTCCATCGCAAGGTCATCCCTGCCCCTAGCATTTACACACCTGGGTTGAGAGAATCACTGGGGGAGTAAATTGTCTCGCCCAAATACAACACAACAATGTCCCTGGCCAGGGCTCGAGCCCGGTCCACACAGTCTGGAGACCATCCTCGGAGACCCAGGGGCTACTAGTCGGGACGATGCGATACTTTTGGGCGAGCGACATTTTTAGCGCGAAAGTTTATTTCAAGGGCTGAAGAGCCCCTGGGCACTTTTTCTTACCAAACGAGTTCCAGAAGAGTCGAAATCCGTCCCGCTGATTGGCCGGGTAATTCTGTCTCCCTTTTACACAAAGTGGTTTCTTCATCGATCGAACGGGAAGTTTCCCGTCAGGAGTTTTCAGAAAAAAAAGATTTGACGAAGCCGAGGAAACCGCAAACCGTAACATGTGAGCTAAACGGTGCGTGCGCTGTAATTAGCCGATCGTTCCCATGTTCGGTCGACATAATTGCGTGGCCCGTACAACGGTGATTTGCATATTGTGGAAAGTTTCAGAAGTTGTGCAAAGATCGAGGAGAAATAATAAGTAAGCTTAAGCTTGTGTTCTCAACTGGCTTTCCTCGCAACCAAAAATAACAGTACAGAAACCGCGTACATTTGCTAT
>Ga0126343_10000892_pt1 | contig 12839 bp, 8 predicted proteins | sample Cyp2metagenome_FD_92531 | JGI IMG/M metagenome (GOLD analysis project Ga0126343, IMG submission 92531) | Coral microbial communities from Lord Howe Island, Old Settlement Bay, Australia - Cyphastrea 2 metagenome | ecosystem: Host-associated > Invertebrates > Cnidaria > Coral ... | reverse complement strand
TTGGTCTTGTGTCGGTTGTGCCGAGTTCTTAAGAACAGTTTGGTTGTGTCCCTTTATAATTTGTTGTACATTCGGCATGCAACTGTAGCTCAGTTTGAGCGTGTTCCTGTTGAAAATTTTCCTCAATTTGTGGCCAGCAGGGAAGCATTCATCAATAAGGCGTAGAAACTCTCTTCCTATCCTGCTCTTGACATTCTTATTGTACGGCGGGTTGTACCAGATAATTTTCCGGGATCGGTTACGCCTTTGGGATGGTGCCCTTTGCGGTGGTTTGAAAATCCTCCATTGGTCTTCTCTCATTAATGGAGTTACACCAGCGAGTCCAAACATTAAGGTCAGTTTTCGCCTTCTTTGTTGTGTTGCTGTTCCTATTTTCTTCAATAAATGATGAAATTTCACTGTCGCCTAAACGCTTTTCTTCGTTCGATTTATCTAATAAACTTGGATCAATATTTGCCAGCCATTCCGACTCTTCGTCGTCAGAAAAATAATTTAAATTGTCCGCCATTTTTTCGTAATTTCAGTCCAATTTGTCGCTTGCGTGTTGCGAGAAAACCTGTCTAATCGGTCCTCTAGAGTACAAATACCACGTGAAATTTGTACTCGTTTTGAGCGTTATTTGTACTGTACGGAGGTTAATTGGATAATAAGTGGGCGATATTCACCAAGTTTCAAAACGTTTTGCGTGTTGCAAAAAATATTTGAAGGGTGACTCTCCGCCGAGTCTCACGGAAAACTGTCCGTCCTGTTCGCTTCTGGTAATTGCTGATAACTTGCACAGCAAAAGTGTATAACAATAAAACGTCCACCAAACAGGTGACGACAAAAAAAAAATCATCTAACATAACACGTGGCTAGGACGGCTGGTTAAATATATATCCGATATACTGACTTACCCTGAAGTAGACATTGCCATGATCAGCAAGAAGCTGGTCTGACCGGGGCTTGTTCTTGTTATACAAAGCATACAAGTAGAACTGACGTTCCTAATAACAAGACAAAAATCTTTCACCAAACATCCAAACTAGCTACGTTAACAAACAAGTTCCTAATGTTACTCTAAGGTTTGGGGAAATAAACAACAGAAAATTCTGTTCTACGAATAGAACTTCTTCGAACCATTTTATTTAGGGACAATTATCGACAACTCCTTGTGGGGGACATTATTGACTCGCTGGACTCACTAACTAAGCTCTCGATCCGTGTTAGTACCAGTTCACTGTAAATATCAGTAGCACGTTGGAACTATCTATTGTTGATTTCCAGACTAATTGCAAAGGGTTGACTGCAAAGCCAGAGCTAGGTTTACGCACATACCCATTTCAAAAAACAACTCCCGATGTCTAAAATTCCTTCTTTGCACGCTTCTAACTCTTGCAGGAAATACCTGAAAAGCGAAACGAACCACAAGTAAACAGGAACACACGGGAGCAAGCACAAAAATCCACCAAATAGGTAAGTGGACACATGGTGTAGGCTGATTACCATCACTGAACGTATGACACAAACCTTTTATGGAAATCGTGAATTCTCTCTATATTTCCAAACAAAATGTTCTTTTTGCCCTTTAGTGATGGCAAGAGCTCTGGATTATCCATCTCTACGATGTAATTCTAAAGTAAAAAGAAGAGAGACGAAAGCGGCAAAACTATGCAACCGCAGAAAACTGAAAAAAATAGAACTTAACCTGTTAATGCTGAAGTTTACTCACATCCATAATATACTGAAGTGATTTGACATAGTCCCTTTCCGTATCAATCATTTCTTGAAATATATACTTCAATTTCCTAGGATCGAACAAAACAGACATCACAAATCACGACGGGAACGAAAAATAGCAGTCTTACCGAGTACAGCGGAGGCGCGGTGGCCTCATGGTTAGCGAGCTCGCCCCGGATCGAGCGGTCCAGGTTCGAGCCTTGGTCGGGGACATTATGTTGTGTCCTTGGACAAGACACTTAAGTCTCACAGTGCCTCTCTCCAAGCCAGGAGTATAAACAGGTACGGGTGAATTGTTGGGGAAACTTTACAAATTGCGGGAACTGACCTGCAAAGGACTGGCATCCCATCATGCTATAGAAACCGGGAAGAGCTCGGGTAGCTATCAGCCAGTCGTTTCCAAGGCTTCACTTTACCCTTAACTAAATATAGCTCGACGTGTTGACCACTGACAATGACGAGAATGAACAAATTTGAATACGAAACACTCAAGTTTTGAAGTATGCCTTGCTTGAATTGGTTCGAAGGTCTGAAAATATATTTGCACTTGACAGTAACTTACTCTTCTATTCGGGGATTTAGCACTGGAATTTCCTCAATAACGGGCATTTCAGTCTAAAACAAAGAAAAAAACAAAAACACTCAATAAAACGACTAAATTTTCATTCGCCAGTGCACGTGTTAGTTTTTTGATCAGTCTTGCAGATATTCAACCTACCTCCTTCCATAAATACAAAGCTGCAGATGTGGGAGATGATGAATTCCTCCGCCGTCCAGGTGTCACCCCCTCCACGTGCGTGATCGGTTTGTCTATTTCGTCCTCGCTTTCCACCAGTAAGTCCCCCTCATCCTCGCCCTCGTCCTCCTCTTGGCCAGGACTGGAAGTGGTGGACTCGTCACTGCCACCAGTAGTAGTACTGCTGACCTCGCTTGAAGGGTGACCCTAAGATATCGGTTTCAGAAGACAGAAAAGGTCAGCTGATAAAAAAAAGAACTAACAAGAAGTCATGAAACATTAACTTTATTGATTCGACTAACATCAAAACCTGGACACATATTCAGAGTTTCACGCAAGAACAATCTTCATGCTTGTGATCATTACCATGATGAACATGACACTCACCGACAGTCTTTCCTGGGCTCTGTTTAGTGTTTCTTGTCGCTTTTGTAACATATCTAAGATCTCCTTGTAGCGTGTAAGTATATTCTCGGCTTCCTTCACTAGTTTAGTGCTTGCCAAGTTTGTAGCCAGTTCAGATATCCGGTTGAGTCGACTCTCACTCCACACTGGAGTCTCTTGTAGATGCTTCTCCAATCCGCGTGTTAATGCAGTGACGCCTTCTAAATAAAGGATCTCTTCCATGTTCATTGTGGCCAGCTTTGTTAATGTCGTCATGGACCAGTTTGAGGCCTGTTACATAACAATCCACAGAACAAACATCAAGTTATCAATTGAAGAGTTGTTCTCAGTGATTGGGGCTAACCCGTTAGCCCGAAATATCAGTGATCTCGCACCCTCAGCTTGGGAATAGGCTAAGGGCGACGGAGCACAAATAGCGATTCCTCACACCATGCCGTTCATGGACCACTGAACATCCGCACGACTGGCTCAGACCAAAATGTCTGTTGTTATACAGCTCTTTCACAATATTTCATCACTGTGAAACTGAAACACCGGCTTAAAAGTCACCTTACCAGCGTAGTTCTATTACCTGCTCAATCATTTGGTAAAACTCCATGCAGGAACTGAGCTGCTGTCTTCTGTGTTCAAGCTTTCCACAAAACTTTCTGTACATCTCCTCCAAAGTTCTTTTTCTTTCTTTAATTCCAATTCCTTCGTAGTGGCCCCCTTGAACCATACTACTTCCTTCCTCAAGGAGATTTTCCACTCGATCACAGTAGCACTGAAAACAAAACCATTAAAAATCACCATTGTTACTCGGCCATGGGTACAAGTGATTCCTTACAATGTCTCAGGGAGCCTCTAGGATTACGCTTTTACAGATGTTTCTTTGTTCACCGATCTAATCACATACCGTCGCTCGACTGCAGCACATTACCTTGGCTTTGTTTTCAAAGTCTTCGAAATCCTCTTGAAGCGTCTTGACATGACCAATCGAATCTCCAATCTCGGTGTGTTTGTCTAAGAACTGTTCTCCTTCCAACGACATCCAGCTGACAACCTGCAGTTTATATAGAGAACGCATCAGCCGAACACTGTCCTCGTTTTTCAACTTTGCTTTGAATTTCAACTCAAAAGATATCTTGGTTTGGTGACGTTTGTTTGACTAAATTATTTGCCGAGTGATCTGTGATGCCATCATTTAAAAAAACAAGCAAATTAACACGAAAGTCCATCATGCACTTGTCAAGACAGATGTATGATTCAAAAAAAAAATTAAAAAATAAACTATAAAAAAGTGCTTTTTTTACTTAGATATATTTCGAATCAATACAGTTCAAAACAATAATGAGCTAATCACGAGCTAGTATAATCTTCTCATTGGGTAATAAGAATCTGCGGAAACCCTTCAAATTCAGGAACTTATTGAGAATTTCAGAACATGAAATTGTTTTCCAGACGATGGTAAGCACATAAATTAAATTCCTATGTTTTACCTCTTCCAAGTCTCTTTCAAACTCTTTCAAGGCAAGGCACTGTTCTAATTTCCTTGTTCTGTTTTCTGTAAGCAATTCCAGTTTACAAAACACTTCATTCATTTGATGGTACAGTTTTGTCACGCAATTCACAGTTTCGATGTAGTCAGGCACTTTAGGTAACGCCGCCTTATCTTCCTGTAATCTAATCAATATTTGCTCTCCCTCAACTTGTAAAGCTGATAATCTACTGTCTTCAAACACATCCTTGATTTTCTGATGATGTTGCTCCAGGAGGTTTTTACATTCCTGAATGTTTTCTCCAAGTTTGCTGCTGGTAAACTGTTGCATCACGCCCATGGCCAGTTTGGCGGCGCTCCTACAGCCAGTCATGAACGGCTCTAGTTTCTGAAACACAACAACAAATATTATCAGCAAAGTATATTTGTAAGAACACAATGGGACCTCCCCTTGCGGTCACAAAGTGTCTGTCCACTTGTGTCACAGTCCAGGAGAGATTTTTGTTGTATTTTAACTTCCACTTAGCGGCAGCTGGATGTCAAGGTGACCAAGCACGTGATGACAGGTAAACACTACAATATTAAATAGTTTGGTTGGAGTTAGAGGATGTCGGTTCTTACTAGTTCACCAAACACCACTCCTGCGGTTTATGGCACCGAGGTACTAAGAATAGATATTGACAAGAACAATGAAATACCTTGAAAAAATAAGGCAATACATGCATCGCTTAATTGACTTTCAATTAACCGTGCGGTAGTCTTTTAATTTCATAAAGAAAATGTAAGTTACCGCTATTGCGGGATATTAACACACGTTAACAATTAACAGAAGCAGCAAGATAATAGCATCTGAATATTGAGCGTTAGAATTGAAGAATTCGTTATTACTTCATTGTAAGATTAACAGGATTCAGGTTTTCTACAATCAAACACAAACCAGAATTTACAAAACCGATATCACTGAATGCGAAGATTAAGCTAACTCAACAACTTGCCTCGCAAAACAATATAATGCTTAATTCTGTACTGGATGGCAAACACCGTCGAACATCACTACAACAATTTTGTTTATGTTTTTTTCATGAACGCCATTCTCTCTATATAACACTGATACTGCTAACCGGACCAGTTTAACAAGTGAGGTATTACAATAAAATATTTTGTAATTGAAAAAAGAATAACACTGAAGCTCAGGGAAGCGAATAAAACACGTTATTATATTACTAAGAAATGACTCAACAGTGATTGGCTGAGAGCAAGTAAATTTATCGTTAACTTTTCATTTGCATTGCAGTGTAAAATTTTCGCGTGCGTTCGTAACAATTGTGGGTAAGCTAGAGCAAATTAAGATTTAACAGTACTCTTGCTATTTGAATGTTTTGGAGAAAGAACTTTCAAAAATCACTGGTAGTGTAAATCCTTGAAAAGATCCTCTATACTAATTAGCCCTGGAACAAAGGTCGTCTCGAATACAAAGGTCACGAACAAAACAGCGGTCGAGACATCGAAACAGAAATTTGCATCCCGTGTTATCCCGGAAATCAACCAATCTTAATCCAGTAACAAGCGGCGAGGCTGCCGCAAGACACAGGAAATACAAAAATACAGTGGAATCCCGAATTCTCGAACCCTCAGTTTTTCGATCCTCCCGATAACTCGAACCTACAAGTCGTTTCCCCTCCTCAGTCGACTAATGTAATTGTACCCCCGATTTTTCGAACTCTCCGATTTTTCGAACCAATTTTCGTTTCCCTTGGAAGTTCGTAAAATCGGGATTCCACTGTACACACAGACACACACGATGGAAGAATAGAAAAAACTGTGGAATGGAAAGGAGTTTAAAATTAAACAATATCCATATCACGGGCAGATTTTTCCGGAAAGTTGTTAGCATAACACAACTTGGGCATATATTGTAGTTTTAACGGCGTTCATGTTACAAGATAGATTTAATATATTTTAATTACTAGAGCAGTGTCAAGTCACTAGGAAGAGCAACTAATTGCAACAAATTAAGGCAAATTAAATCGTTATCATGTTATTTATTTTTGACTTGTCAGGCGCAGCAATGAACTCAACGCAAACAGTGTTGTATGTAAATTAATGCTGATTTAAACGAGGCATGGCTCAGTATTTTTAAGTAGTTCAATACGACGAAAGGTAGATTGTCACAATTTCCACTCGAGTTTTCATAATGTTGGAACGTCTGAAATAAACACGCGAGCGACAAAAACTTCAACATGTATCAGGTCCCCTTACAAAGTTTAATGAACTATCACTTCAAGAATTTGTACAACTCACGGTGTACTTTTTCGTTAAGCCGCCTTCTCGCCCACAGGAGTAGAGAAAATAATAATTTTTGGTCTTGTTTTAATGGATATTGGATTGACACGAAAATACCCGCTAAATAACCTTCCACCAATGTTTAGAGGTTCAAAGTTAATTCACCGGACTTTTTCTGGTTATTCGTGCTATTTATTATCAAAAAGGTGTGCCTGGGATGTAATCTATGATCTTCAGATTGCGGCAATGTTTGTGCAGCTCTCTCGATGCAGTGGTAGGGATACGATGTGTGTATTGCTATCATTTTAAGTCCAGCAGGAAACCTCTTCTTAAAGTAATTGGTGACACTGACTTAAAAGACTCGTACTTACTATTCTAAATCTGATCCACTCGTCGTGTTCATAGTTAAAGACTCCACCAAACTCGGGTGTGAGCTGCGTGCGGTCAATGTAAGACTTCAGTTCGTCCACTGTTGTTATGAGCTTGAACTGAAAGCCAATATAGGTACTGTTAAACACCGATACAGTTCATATATTAATACACTTCGCTAAACTTAACTATTGTTCAACAATGAAAACGTCCTACAATTGCACTAGAATCACTCATAAGTCCAACCCGAGTTACATCTGTGTAGAGAAATCGCTAAAATTCACCACAAGATAAGAGCAAAGGAATACCACTGCGTTCTTGTTTACAGACCAACTGAGCGCACTACAGTTACATAACAGCTTCTGCTGGAGCCGGTGAAGTGCAGAAAATAATTCATCTCATGGACAATTATCTAGAACAAAACGCTAATCTGTCACGTTTGGTGTGCATTACTTAAATAAATCAACTGCATTTTATTTTCACAAAGCAAAGGAAAATAGTTCAGAAGCACTGGCTTCATACCCCTGCCACTACAGACGTGAATCACTTGGATTCGATAACAGTCGAGTTCAACCTAATATGCGCACCATAAACAAAACGATAGTATGGTCCTTGCCCAAAGTATTCCTTAATGGGGAAATATTACTCAAGTTTTAAGCCAGGTGCTTTGTAACGAAAAAGAACTTGACATAACAACACCGTTGAACAAACGGCATAATCGCAACACTCAATTCTCTAACATAGCAATGTAGTAGTTTATAAGAGGATAGGTTGGTAAAATGCTACAAGAGTCAGCTCACAGTCTTTGCAACAGAATAGACGCAAAGAAGGTTTAGAAAATATAGATAGCAACTTGATATTTTTGGAGGCAACAGTACGCTTTGGGTATTTGCATATTTGTCGTTTTCTACTGATTTCGATCTGCCGACCTATTAAGTAGAATAAAGCCGTAGTAACTGTGATCACACAGTTAGTGAACTGAACGGCCGTTATAAATTTTGAGAAGTATTTCTTAGCCGTCTTCTACAAAACAACCACGTAAATGACCAAATTATGCGACGGTATTTTGGAGAACGTGAACCAAGACGACGATGTTATTAGTTCCACTGTTACGCTGTCATAACATGTTTAGTTTCAGCAAGATTTTAGACATCCAATAGATCTAGGAAATTGTGAAATTTGAAGGTAAAACTGTCATCGTTGTAAGAAACGTTCAGCGGCTGTGACTGTAATAATCCCAGGTCCTACGGGGGCTTTTTTTAGTTTGGTAGCGAGCGTATATAGCAATCATATGGAAACCACACTCTTTCTTGTTTTAAGAATATGTTTTGTAAGAATGTCGAGTCTGAAATTTCCGAAATTTTAAGAATATTTTAAGTATTAACCCGCGACTGAGATTTTGAAAAGGATAAATTTTTTTGTGTGCTGAAAATTTGTAAATACAATACCGCTATATGTTTTGAACTAAAACCAAATAAAATCCTTCCTTTTCTATACGGTAAAAGTAGCAAAGGCAACTAAAATAGCACTAGCCGCATGTTCGATGCTCTGATGCCCGCAGGCTGGCTTTACTGACACTTATAATACCTTCGAAAACAGAAATTGTATACGCTGTAATATAAGAATATTCACAAGAATATTTTCAACCTTAAATCGGCAGAAAAATAAGCCGGAATATTCAGCCTCTGTCGGAAAAACAATATTCTTATAAAAATATGAAGAGTGTAGTCGTAAACGAGGATTGCTCGATTTCGTCTTCAACGATCGCCACGATTGTAACCACTGTATAGCCTTAAGGTAGGCACACACTAGTCGACATGAGTAGGAGCCAGGCCCCTGCGTGTCTGTGAGGACACAAGAAGCAGATTGAGCCATAAATGAAAATTGAGGTCATTTTGTCCCTGCTTCATGACGCTCGAACATGTCGCGGGCACAAGCTTGTCTGCATCACCAACTTTTTCACAAAACCGTTGCCGCCTCATTTCTCCCACTGTGAGTCGACCTAAAGTTAGACGAGAGCGACTTCACAAACTTCATGCTGTTGACAATTGTTAATGTTAATTAATATGGACACAATTCTGCTAGCGTCGTTGACGCTTTTACTGGCGTTTAGCTGAAATGTTGCATAACGATGAATGTAGTCAATACACGTGAAGATCTTCTTGAGTCAGAGGCCTCTGGCTGAGCACGCGACTTCGTAAGCACGTGGCACGTGATACTCAGAGCAGAACATGATAAGGACCTGATTAAACGCCGTGTGTGTCACATGACGAGTAACAGCCGAAGTTAAACATTCCTCTCAGATAACCTTAAATGTTTGATTCAAGCTCAACTCATTAAATCCTCCAAAACCTCATTACCCAACAAATACCACGCAATTCCGCTGTGATCAGAAACCAATACGGAAAGCATAAAGACGTCATTCCATTCTGGACTCTTGAGTTGTGGTCCCTTTCGCTCAAATAAGCAAAAAATTCCCTTTGACTGAGAACACATATCAGCTGTGTTCTCGGCAAACGCAAAACAGAAACTCTCTGCAAATCGAAAACTTTCGAAAATCTATCCATCTGAGTATAGTAACGCAAAGGAAAATAACAGTCCTACTTGCAGCTGATTTCAGTGTAACGTGGTGTTGACCCGTATTTTCAAAAGGCGATTTGCCGCCAATCACGTCAAGTCAATTTGATCGGTTTGTGTAAACACAGAGATAAGCTGTAGAAAGATTCTGGACATGGACAATCCACAGGCTGGTAAATTTGCAGGGCTGCCAGAATCACCTGATTATGGTGAAAAGGTAAATCAGGCCCGTCGAATCACGTTAAGCAACACGCTATGCCCTATGACCAGAATCACGCGACTCTATAGTTGAAAATGGAGACTTAAAAAAGGGCTTAATTGCTGATCACAGTTAATTGAGGGAATAGAGATGAAGTCCAACAAGGTTCTTTGCTTCTATGTTCTTGTTGAATTTTGGTCTCAACCGTGCCCAACACTCAGTAGGCCCGGCATCCTGTCTGAGCAGCTAGCCGATATCCATTTCCGTTACATAACTCATGCAGGCTATGAGTGTGAGCTTCGACCTTCCAACATACATGATGGCGTGTTTGGTTTGCCGGGCGTTATGACCATTTCACTGTACTAGTCCAAGTTTTACGTCTGATTTCTCAATTAGAAAAGTATTCTTCCTTGCTAATGTTTGGCGGACTTTGAGATAAGTAGACGTCAAACCTAGAGTACAGCAAATGTAATAGAGAACCTCGATGGAACGATCAAACTGTGCAAATCCAGAATTGAACAACCAGGCCCTTCACAAGGGTGTAGTGAGAAAGCCAGTAAACTTGCTAGCGTCGAGTGTTTATTATCGAATCATGTGGAGAGAGCGTCTTTTGACTCTACACACATTAAAAGGCCATGGCCTGAGGGTGCCGTCTGCCAACTCTCTTCAGTCCAGTAGATACTGCAATTACATTCGGCGAACTCTTGCCTATGCCATTCCCCAGAGAAGTGTGTCAACTCTTTCATACTCTTGACAAAAACAAGCTAAGTTCGTGTAAAGCATAAACCAATGGAGCCAAATGATACCGTCCCGTATGGGACAAAACACTAACCAAATGCATCTGTACATAAACTTACCGTACTCTAATCTGCCTCATATTATTCAACGATTTTACAACGAGGAAGCTTTGAACACAAATATCATACAAAGAGGACCGATTAGCGCGAACTGCCGAGCAGTGCGGGTAACACGAAGTGCGGGAGATACATGTATAAGATAGAGTCACGAGGCAGTTGGTCATGGGACACTATCCATTTCCCATCCATTGATCCAAAGCTACACTGTCTTCACTTAATAGACCTTAACAGTCGGTCGCAGTGTCTTTTCATATAAAAATAACTCCTTTGATGTTTCTGCTTACTGTTAGTCCAAACAACCTAGTTGCTGCAAGAGTGTGCTTTGGACATGCTCAGTTGTTTTCATATTTAGACTCTCTTTAGATATCTAAGTGCAGTAGGCGCGATCATACGCTGAAGAACTTCGAGAAATGGGTGGCGCATGCTCCGGCACAACAATCCATCGGTGGGATGGGCTTGGGTGGGACACTTAAATATCGCCGTATGTGACGACCAGCAGTCTACATTTGGAAGTTTTTTCAACTTCACTGCAAAAGCCCAAAGGCCCAGAATGACTCTATAAATGGCTAGTTTAAGGACGTTGGGCAAAAAACTCTGTTTACACACATTTGGTATGCTGAAAAAGTCTCGCGAGGTCTCAATGTATATGTGCTGACCTTGATTCTAATGCTCACCTCAAAGTTAAGTTGTTCTTTGACTTTAGATCCACTGAATAAGACAAGAGGAGAATCCTTCTTCGTTAAGATGTACACCATGTGTACACCACCAGGAATACTTTCCTATAAGAAAAATGACACACAGGCCTGTCAACAACTGAAACTCGACTAATTTATGTGCAGACAATACAAAGTCAAGAAAAAGCCGCCGAGAAAAGTCAGGCCGTTGAGTGACGACGGAACCGAACGACACTTGTCTTCTGTAGGCCACAACAAGAAAAAAATTCTTCAGTAAACAACAGACTGTATACCAAATGCTGTAACTTCCTGACTCAAGACGCAAGAAACTATAAACTATAATGGTCCCACATAATAGCGCCAAAAGAACAGAAAACAGTGTAGACCCAGTGTACTGCAAAAGCAAATCAAAGAACGTATTGCATGAATAAAACGCAAGCATATTTTTGAACTATTCTGCCTAACGCTAAGTTTAATAACTGAAAAACATGCCCTTAGCTTCCCAGGAATTCTCTAACTTCCTTCTTATGGTAAAAAGACATTCAATCCGGTAGTGTGGGAACTGTTCCTTAGACGGAAGCACATGATACCAGACAATTATTAGAAATTTCAACTTAACAAACCTGAAAGCTAACTATGGCCTCGACAATGTTCTCGAGGTATTTTCGTTTCGTTGGCGATTTCCTCACGTCGATGATAACAGACAATCCAAGGTTTCGGCTTTCCTTCCTACAAAAAAAAACAAGGCAAATACGTTGAGCAGTCAGACACTCGTAAACGGAATGTGACACGTATCTGCAAAACACCCCTTTTGTGCCATGTGCCCAGCTTCCGGTCCGCTGACTGGATTCACGGATCCCACTGTCAAACTGTACATTGCACAGACAAACTCTGTCGTCTTTCGTAGGAAAATACAGGACAGCTCGGACTGATGTTAATCCGTAAGATTATCATAATAGATTATAAAGGGTTATTATAATTCGCTAATAGGTGATTATAATCCCATAATAGATTATACTCCAGTAATAGATTATTATAATTCCCAATGGATTAAGGTACAGCAACAATTGGAAGGATTAAAATAACTATTGATAATATCATCCAGGTTAATACTAATCTCTATCTAACACTATCTGGGAACTGACATGGTAAGCATACTGTATATGATGTAAAGTTCACGAAAAAACTATTAGAGCTGTTCCAAACAGTTAATTATGGTGGGGCATCTGGATTATAATAAACAGTAGTATTACTATTAATTCAAATCCGAGTTCTGCTGAAAATAGACTGCCATTACAAAACCATGAACTACGATCGATCAAAACCAAAGTAGTAAGGCCATCAAAACGAAGGTTCTCAGAAGAAATAATCGCCATTTACACCGACAAATACCGGTGTGTTGCAAGGGAACAGACTAAAGAGTTTGATACAAGAAGCTATAGTAATCGGGGGGGGGGGGGGGGGGGGGGGGGGGGGGTACAACTTTATTGGGGGATGTTTGGGGGGGTGACCCCCAAAAGAGGGGGTTTTTTCCCCCTTTTTT
>Ga0126343_10000891_pt1 | contig 12842 bp, 5 predicted proteins | sample Cyp2metagenome_FD_92531 | JGI IMG/M metagenome (GOLD analysis project Ga0126343, IMG submission 92531) | Coral microbial communities from Lord Howe Island, Old Settlement Bay, Australia - Cyphastrea 2 metagenome | ecosystem: Host-associated > Invertebrates > Cnidaria > Coral ... | reverse complement strand
CCAAAACATAGATAAGTGGGATGAGCAGAGAGATTCTTGATTGCTTGAAACGTGAACGAGATATTTGTGTTAAAAACATAATACACTGCCAAAATACGGCTTTTATGTTTACCCCCGCCTTAATGAGCAAAACAAAAGCTGTGCACGTGCGTTATACATTTTTGTATATTTCTTTGCCGTCCTCTGCAAAGCAACAACGTGAAATGACCAAGTTCTGCGCCGTCTACGGAGCGTGGACGACTACGGCTAGTGTTTCGCATTTCGCTGTCGTTGAATATTTAACCTGAGTTTTTAGAGCCATTGGCGTACCGAACAGATCTAGACATTCGCGAATTTCGCTTGTAAAATATAAATTTCTTTTTTACTAGGCGTCATCCTCGGCGTCGTCGCCGTCTTGCTCCCTATTTTTGAAGCATTTAGAGCTCGCCAGTTCCAGTTCATTTACAAAGGAAAAACCTATCGTTATACATTTGACAATAAATTGTTAAAAAATAAAGCGGCTAGCGGGGAAATAAATCGATCTCAGTTTATATGGGCGACACGACAAGCCGGATGTACATGCGATTGGGCAAAAAGTTGCTGGGTCGAGGTCGTCTCCCCCGAAAGAAAGCTATACAATGTGATGTGATGAGATGGGATGAGATGAAATGAGGACGTCCAAATGTGACGAATAATAAATAAAACACGAAAGACTGTGTTTGACCACATTTCAAAAAACCAAACGAACTTTGAGGTGTTTGGAGATGTGGTTAAACACTTCTTTGAAGAGATGTTAGTCCTCCAATCCTTTCACATAAACATGAATTTCCGAGAGAGGCTCTTCACGAAGTTATTTGTCTTTAACATGAGCTTCATATTTACAATAATTAAAAAAAAATGTCCGATTCAATTCAAAATACAATAAAAAGAGAAAAAAAAAGGAATAAAAATGATGAAAAGTGTTATTTTGTGAAATGCCAAAAAGGTTTTGAACACGGGCCCGGTTCCTCAGTGTCCAACTGTCAGGTGGTCTCTTTCAAGCGTTAAGTTGGTTGGGGCGTGGCGCGAAAAAAAACATGGGAAAAGGGCGGCTCGGGTGGCATTCTCGTCCCCTGAGGCCGCGCTGCTTTTGGTCAGCACCAAGAATCGCGACTTCTGGGAAAGGAAGGGAAGGCCCAATTTTCTGTGCATTTGCAGTGAAATTGTGTCGTATTCTTAAAATTTGCCACCCAAATGTCTTGATATTATTATAAAAAAATTTGACTTAAAACTTTATTTTTCGTTCGTCACAATAACTGCCATCTTTAGTACCTTGAAACTTAGCTTCAAAGAGGTGCTAAGCTCGTAAATATGACGTCTGTTATAATAGTTATCATTTAGCCCTGATGTCTGATATTAGCACCCTTGCATATCGTCAGAAATTTGTGTTTCAATGATTCATAATTAGTTGGTGAGGTTGATTAAAATATCGTGATATGTCACTCGACTCTGGCTGAAAAGATCTATGAGTTCTTTGAGTCCAGTCCAGAGTGAACATTCCAATTTTACTCCTCCCCAGTTCACAACTGGCAGTCACGAGTGCTGCGTGTGTGCAACAAAGGTCGCGGTGAAGGACAGGATAATGAAGATGTATAGCTGCTGCCCGGTCACTGAAATTCGTTAATTAATCAGTGACAGATTTATATCGTTTACCTTCATAGAGAGCGATGCAGGACGGACAGAGCGAAGAGTCGTTAATAGAAGCTAGGGAAAGACCAGATGGAGAAATCAGAACGAATCGTCAAATTGGTAAGGTGCATTGGTGTGTGAACAATATTCACTGAATATTCAAAGCTTGTATTCACTCCAAATTGTTACCTTACAACTTTCTCCACCGTCTTTTCAAGCCCTGATTCCTTTTCTTAAGCGTTGTTCTAGTCTTGAGATTATCTAACTAACTTTAATTATGCGTTGTTTTGTTTGCAACGCAGAAAGACGTTCTGCAGGAAAGTGTTGTCAAATTTCGCCATTGAATCTTGTTTGCATCAGCCATGCGTTCTCCGCTTGGGTAAGATGTTGTTGTTTATTCTGTCAACGTTCTTTGAAGCTGTAGCTTAATGCAAGATGACTGCTTTATCGATGATCGATTCTTTATCGGTTTTGGATAAGCTTGTAGTTTGAATTTATAGACGTACCTCTGCCTAACTGGGTGCTGAGGGGCTGTCGCATCACGCAATGCCCTATCGCCAGGACTAGTCATTACGTAATACTGTAATTGGACCGAGTGGCGACACAATTCAGCTATAATATTACGAAGCAGCGCTTGTCCTATTGGACATTACAAGCACAGCTATATGATGTACGATATGCAGTCCAATTACTGATGATGTTAATCATTTCATTACACAAAATTGGATGAATCCCCCCCCCCACTCTGCCCCCCAGAAAACACATTTTTTGCACCAGTTTTGTCTGTAGTTTCAAAATAATCATTTAAAGAATGTGAAACACGTATCACTAATGTTTTTTGCCTCCTGTTAGAGCGGTGATTACATTGCCATGAACACCTAGAGTGCTTTCCTTTCAACCAAAATTTCCGGGCAGAGGTTCCAAAATTTTTTGGTGTCGAATGGAACAGGACAGGTCTGGACAGTCTCGTTCCATTCCGCTCCCAAATCAAGTTTCGCGCTCATTGAAATGGAGGATGTTGAATCACTGTTGTGCATACTAGAGCTACATGACGATTTCAACAGTGATATCAGTGATATTGTGTAAGCTGTTTCAAGCGTAGTATTATTTTGAGTAGACCGCTCCCAGATATTTGCTGTATGAGTTCAAACACCACTTTCAACTGACGAAAAGTACATTCTAAATCCTCTAGGAAAATAATTTGGCCGTTAACATATTTAAGTGCCGTTAACAGCGAAAACATACCCTTGGCTTGCGAAGCAGTTCCAGACCTGTTGCAACTGCTCGTGGATGTAGGAGTATCACCGATTGATCCGCTGTTAACAATCCTTACTAAGTCTTTTCCTCCATGTTAGCTCATCTTGTACGTGAAAAATACCGCACGGCGAGGTACTGGGATTGAGAATGGAGAATGGGTCAGAATGGTCAAATGGAACGGCCTATTTCGATCAGACCGGTCCAACCTAAAAAAGTGGTCCACCTCAAAAAGCGGGTTGATCTTTTCGAAACTTTTGCGGTTGGACTGAACCGTTCCATTCAATTTGAGACCGAAATTTCCAGTAATTTTGGTTGAATGGAAAGCGCCCCTAAAATATGTCTGGTATGTTCATTGTGTGGTAACCAATCACAGGCGACATCCTCACACCACAGAAACCACAGGCAACGAACAGTTTCCTATCTGTCACGGAACAAATTCGTTTTGTTGTAACATTCAATTTTTTTACTTACAAACATTCGCTTTTCCTTCCTATTTGTTTACAGTATGTGCTATAAAAAACGAAGAATACAGGTTAAAGCGATTTTGAAATAAATCGCAAAGCTGATGTGCTGGGCCAACACACATGACAGGTTTTCGCATGAAAATTCAAACTTTTCGAAAACTTTTCGATGAAAATCGTTAGCTACGCCTGATCGCAAGTTACACTGTTGCAAGGTAAGCTGCTACAGATTTCTAATTTCCATCACTTTGCGGCTATTGCAGCATGTAACCCGCCAGATATCAAATGCATAAATGCCTTCAGAGAGAAAGCAAAATTGCATTTTGGAAGAAATACCGAAAATTGGGCTGTTTACTTTGCACGATGTGTCAATCATTCCATACTTGTTGAATTTGGTTGGCAGTCTTTGTCGTTACATGGAAAACTCATCAATGTCGTGTCGTGTTGGCTTCTAAAATTTTTCTTTCTTAAGTCAAATGATGTACTGGATGTAGTCCTCAGCACTGATATTGCGGAACAGCTGTGTTTTAAATTCGTAACAAGACGGCTTGTATCCTTGAGCAAAACAAAAATAATTTGTTCCGTGACCGATAGGAAACCGTCCGTTGCCTGTGGTTTCTGTGGTGTAAAGAACTCGCCTGTGATTGGTTAAAACACTATAAACATTCCAAACACATTTTAGGTGTTTACGACAATCTAATCACTGCTGTAAGCCTTGAGCAACAATCAGATGTTTGAAATTGTTAACCCAACATGATATTCGAGATAAACATTTCATTGCAAGCAAGGCCTTTTATAAAGCCAAGGATATATGAAATCATTTTTGTGTGCTTGTTACAACAAATTAACTCAGAATCACCGGTGGAAATTGTCAGCTATTTTATCTCCACCTCAAGTGGGCACACTAAGCATTTGCTGTGAAAACGCCCACAATTAGACTGTTTTACTGATACAGCATACTAATTTGCCCCCTAAGCATGCCATAAAAACTATTTGAAACAATAGAATTCAAAATGGCCACCAAATCGGTGAAAAGGTCTATTGAATTGCCTATATTAGACAAGCGAGCCATTTCTGATCCAGGTTGGGGGGGAGGGGGATGTGTGTGCCCATACAAAAAGGTCAGGGGTGTTGAGGGGACTAATCTGGGATGTGGCTCGAGCTTCCTTTGACCCCTAAGTGATAACAAATGGAATGGGTTTGATTACCAGCAATTTTCTGAGCAGCTTGTGCTAGTACAATGGGCTTGATTGGACAACAAAAATTGGCAGCTAAAAATAGTAGCATTTTGTCATGAATAACCTAAGTAAGTGGGACCAGAGTCCTTGATTTATTCCCTTAAGCGAGTTGATGAGTATAACTGATCTTTTCAAAATGAGAGTTGTTCCTAACCTGGGATTTCTGATCTTTTATGTTCTTGAATACTTTTACTTCCCATGTCCTAAACTTCTCATCAGTGCTAATAGATCCGCAGGATGTTCTTATATCAAAACAGTCTCTTGGAACACCACAAAAGTCTTCTATTTGTTTAGTAATACCCAGTGGGTGACTGCAGTGTCCATGGTGTTGACATATTGTGTAGCAGAGGCGAGGAACTTATGTTCATTTAAACCTTCTGAAGTGAGAAAAAAGGGTTCTGTTGAGTGGGACTGATTGAATAATGGCATTGCTCTATCCAGATTGCAATAAGCCAGTTAGAAGTTGTTTTGAGATATCAAGTCTCTGAAATGTGGGCAAGGGGTGGGGATTTGATACTTGTTGTAAAAAAAAATTGATTGAATTCTTTAGGGTGGGGAAACAAATGTCAATCAAAAAAATGAAAAACGCTCAAAAGGAAAAATATCCGTGAACTATTTCTGTATAAAGCAGATGAAAGATCCCCTGAAGAATAAGTTCTTGCTACCCTTATTATTATTTTAACACAAACATGATTGAAGTGACTTTTAAGATAAAATTGGATTTAACTGAGTTTCACAATCAACTGTGTACTTGATGTCAAAACTTCTCAATTGTCAGAAAACAGATAAAAGTAATAGACTTGGTGACTGCATCTGAATTATGTCACAAGGCATCTTTTGGTCAAGGTCGAAATCCCCAACCCTGGGGCTGCTTGGCGTAATCAAAAGTCTGTTTTTGTTCAATAAAAGATCTCCAAAAGATGCTGCTAAGGAAACAGATTTTTTTGCATATGTTAACAGTTATTTCTTGAAAATGAAGTGCAAACCAGCAAAAAAAGAAACTTTGACAGAGCAAAAGCCTACATGCCGAAATTTGAGCGCTTTCAAAAATGGCCGAAAAATGTAGTGGACATTCTTGCCTGCAGTCTTTCAATTACACACCCATAGATAAGTATGTAAAGAACCAATCAGACCAAACATTTTTGTAGATGCAATAAGCTATAGGCCAAACAAGGGGTTAGTAATATGGGCAACATTTGCCACATTGCAAAGGTTTTTTGCGAATCAGAAAGCACTGTTGCCAATGTTACCTCTTTTTGGTAACTTGTAGCAGCATGTTAGACAGAGCAAAAATGAGATTTATCCTACAATAGTAATTATGGACCATGGCCTTTCATGCTCCCCCAAAAAACCCTGCTGTTGGTTTTTAGGATTCCAAGCTGAAGTTTGTGGGGCGCCGTTTGTAAATTTATTATTTAGACCAAATTTACTCCATTTTTCTCTTATTTATAAATAATTGGGAATGCCAGAAAATTTATTTATAAATAAAACACAAGAACTTGTCCGTTGATATGTTAACAATTATTTCAGGATCTTCTTGATTTATAAATAATCTTCTACCTCGGAGTTATTATTTATAAATAATAAACTAAACAACTTCAATTGTTGTTTCTAAATCAGGTCATCTCTAAAATAGTTATTTACTTGTCATAAAGTTTGTAAATCTTCGTATTTATAAATAGATTTTTTATATACATTATTTACAAAAAATGAAATTCATCCTGCCGATTGTAAATTTATTATTTAGAAATAATGAACTTTAGCGAGTGTGTAAATTCATTATTTTTAAATAGGACGGCGAAGAAATGTACTAAGATTCAAAACGCACGTGCACAGCCATTGTTCTGCTCATTAAACCTTTTGTTCGGTGTCGCTCCCGTCCATGAAGATGGGTTTAGAAAGGGGGTGCAGTGTTCTAAAGTAGGTATGTAGTGATGTTTTAATAAAAGGTAAACCCAAGCGGTACCTTTTCTGCCAAAATGATATATAAAAGGGCAAGAGGTTGAACCTCGGAGCCTCCACGTAAAACTTTGTTAAGTAACCCCCATTGTCGTCTCAGGAGCTCCAGAGCGTTCTGATCGAACCGCATAAGGCGTGCTTAGTTAAAGGTCTGGTTTCTATTAAAAATCAACAATGGTTTAAAAGTAAACGACATTTATTTTTCCATGTGTACGATCTATGGGTTTGCCTTGGATAGCCCTGCCTAGCCACCTGGCTTGATCAAGCCAAACAAAATGTGTGATGCAACGTTATCTGTCCTAAGGTGACAACGAATTTAACGTACAGGTGCAAGTGCGCTCACCTTTGACTCCAACATGCGAGTGACGAAGAAGAAAAGTGATTGGTGGAAAGAAGTCTGTCAAAGGGGCGCCAGAGAAGTGATTTTGTGCTCTCTTGCCGTCACGGGTGTTTGTGCTCGAACGTGAACCTTCTTGCAGACTTAGTACAAAGCATTATCTACACATGTAAATACATTATTCCATAAGTTCTTAACGTTTTTCATACAGCAGTTTCTTTTCTTAAAATTCGGCTATTGAGTAGTTATCGCTGTCGTTGTTCCTCTTACAGTGTAAGCTGTATGCGAACTGCTGAGTGAATTTTGAGAACTCTAAAAAGACCACATAATAAAATTTGGAGTGTGATTCTCACTTAGATGCAACTTCAGACCTTGACCTTGACCCATTATTTCCAAATAACAAATTTGCGAACGCAGCGAAGTTCATTATTTATAAATGATAAATTTACGCTGGGCGAGATGAAATTCATTATTTCTAAATAAGGAATTTAAACACTCGGTGAAGTTCATTATTCTAAATAATAAATTTACAGTCTGCGAGATGAAATTCATTATTTCTAATTTGCACACTCGATTAAGTTCATTATTTCTAAATAATAAATTTACAATTGGCAGGGTGAACTTCATTATTTCTAAATAATGAATTTACACACTTGCTTAAGTTCATTATTTGTAAATAGTAAATTTACAATCCGCGAAGTGAAATTCATTATAACGAATAATGAATTTAGACTCCCGGCTAAATAATTTATTTATAATAATAAGATTTACAAACTTTATGATATGTAAATAATTATTTTAGAGATGACCTGATTTATAAATAATTGAAGTTGTTTAGTTTATTTTCTATAAATAATAACTCTGTGGTAGAAGATTATTTATAAATCAAGACTATCCTAAAATAATATTAACATATCAACAGACAAGTTCTTGTTTCTTATTTACAAGTAAATTTTCTGGCATTCCCAATTATTTATAAATTAGGGGAAAATGGCATAAATTTGGTCTAAGTAATAAATTTACAAACGGCGCCCCATAGAAGTTAGGCTGATTAACTAATGCACAGTTTATTGTCACTCTCTACAGGGGGATCGCATGTGGCATTTTGCGATAGGTATTTATTTAGTTGAGCTCACACCAGGATCACTGCGTTTGACAGCCATTTATCAGCTTGTCAGTACTTTGTCAATCATTATTTTTGGTCCATTAGTTGGAGACTGGGTAGATGCCACTCCTCGGCTGAAAGGTACCAGCAGTATTCTTAATCTTAGTTGTTATTTTAAACCATAGTCGCACTCTTAAGTTTTAAGCTGTTATTACTTAACTGTGTTTTAGGCCTGGAAGCCTCTTCATAAAATGATAATTAATCACAATTGTTATTTTTCCCATTTTAACAGTAGCCTCCATTTGGTAGGATATTTGTCCAGGGCATTATCTGTCTGAAGAAGCAAATACACTGTGAGCTTTGAGAAACGTATTAGCTCCAAGGACAAATATCTGAGCATATTTTTGTGAAAAATGGAGGCTGTTGTTTTTATTGTCCTTTACTTCCACTATAGTTTATACAGCTGCGAACAAAAAGCTTAAAACGTATTTTGAAAGCAGAGAAATGCAAATACAATTATACAAAAAAATAATAACGTCTTACTAACCGAGTGTGTGAGCCATACTTAGGAATATTGGCCCAAGTTCGTAGCAGTATGGCTTGAGCAAGCTACAATGCCGGACAAAAGAGTTGGAACACGAAGCAAGTTCTCCCCTCCCCCCACTTTGAATGTTGATAATCAGGTGATTTTTGCCCTTTTTGTTGGAAAAACGCAATATTTTCCAACATTGATTAGGGGTGAAGGGGGATACGTGATACAGCTCAAGTGTCCCAACTACTTTTGGCTGGGATTGTGGGTTAATAAGTAGAAATCCTGACCAAGAAAGAACCAATAAGAATGCTCGGATGTACCCCAAGACTACCTTGCTTTATAATAAGATCCTTTGTTTGCCCACCTAACATTTAGGAGTAATACAAAGTTGTAAAAAAAGTATGTGCAAAAGAGATGGAAACAATAGAATTAACCTTTAAAACTAACAAAAGCAATTAAAATCACCATACAACATAAGGTAGAAAATATGCTTATAGATTTAAAACGTGTTTAAAACTAAGAACATCCTTGGCTTGTGTGTGTAATATCTTATATATACATTATAGAACGGTTTTATCTTAATTGTTAACTAGGAAAAATACTCCCTCACGGCACTAATCGTGTAACAATGTAAACAAGGTAATCACATGCAGATGGTAAATAAAGGAAAAAAAATCATTGGCTTGTCTAACATAAGGAGGTAATGAATTTCACATCGTAGCAGCTAAAAATGAAAACGATCTGTGATGCCATTCTAAATTAAAATTAGCTAGCATTAAAAGAGTGTCTGACCCTCTGAAATTATAATTACAAATTTTGGAAAATCTTCTATGTAAGGGTGGAGAATGATTGTTCACACATCTGTAAACTAAAAGAAGGGCCTGAAATTTTCTTCTTTGTTCTAGCGTTTTTATTTAACGAAATAAACAAGGTTTATGTTTATCTAAAGCTTTTTTTGACGCCACACCATTTCATCTTTTCATTGTAGTTGCTCAAGTTTCCTTGATCATTCAAAATGTCGCTGTGATCATCTGTGGGGGTTTGCTTTTGATTATGTTGAGACTGGAGCAGCATATTCAGCATCCATTCATCACATTGCTGGAAGCAGTCATCATCATCGTTGGCTCCGTAGCAGACTTGTCAAGTATTGGCACAAAAATTGCTGTAGAGAAGGACTGGGTAGTAGTTATTGCTGGCTCAGATAAATCACTCTTGGCAAGTAAGTAAGCTCCTGTGGCTTGTGTATGTGCTACAGGTGGGGTCTTCTTTCATTCTCCTGTTTTTCTAGAATTTTCTATTGACTCATTATCCACATTTCGGGGAGAATGAAATGTACCCCTCTGATCAATGAGCTCTTAATGAGTGGCCCCGAAGGAAATCGGCGAGGTTTTTTCCCGAAGACTTGAGGCAGATATTTTGTTATACCTCTCAACTCGAAATGAAAAAAAAAAAACTACGACAAAGTGTTTTGATTCACGCCGACTGGCACACAAATTTGCCGCGGTTTCAAGGTGTTGCTTCTCTAGGCAGTTAGTGAGTTTTGACGTTCTCCTCCAATTGGAGAACGCATTTGAGTTGGGAGACATTACAGTTTTGTTTTATTATCTAATTACACAGCTCAGAATTAGACGATTTCAGTTTATAATTTTCACCTATCTCAAGTACTGCGGCTAAAAAACTGTGTTTAAGCTGGCGTTTAGTTCGTGAGCGCTGTAGATAGCCAACGAAGTAGATATATATGTAACAAGCGCATGAAGTCTACTCAGTACAGGAGGCTAGTCAACCGTGACTGTAATTTTACCTATCAAGGCAACGGTATGATCTAATCTAGTTTTAACGGTCTTTATTTCAGGTACAAATTCTATTTTGAGAAGAATCGATCTTTGTTGCAAGATCCTTGCACCGATTCTTGTTGGCCAGATTATGACGTACGTTTCCAAAGTGGCTGGGGTCCTATTCCTCGCGGGCTGGAATGTGGTGTCAGTTTTTGGGGAGTACTACCTCTTGTGGAAAGTCTTCCAGGTTGTGTCCGCTTTGTCCCAGAAAGTCTTCGATACAACGAGACACGATGATAACGAGGAAGATGCTTCCTCAGTGGACCTCTCTACTGAGGAACCTCGAGGTTCCAGAGAGCGCTTGGATGGTATGGAAAATGAAGACCCTGGAAGGGGCCAAACAGGGACCGAGGCTTTGGTCCCTGCAGTTAGTACCAGACCTGCGCGCGAAAGAGCACGAAAGCCGAGTATCTTCGGGCGGTTTAAGAAAAGGATCCTGACCTTCAAAACTGGCTGGCACATTTATTTTAGACAGAGTGTAGCTCGACCGGGGCTGGCTCTAGCCTCGCTGTATTTTACAGTGATTTCGTTTGGCGCCATAACAACAGGTTATGCTTACACACAGTGTTTGAGTGAGTCAGTTCTGAGCATTGTTCGTGGTGTCGGCTCCTTGTTTGGAGTGTTTGCCACGTTCATTTATCCCCGTTTGAGAAATGCCGTTGGTGTTGTTCGCTGCGGGTTATTCTCCATGTCATTTCAGTTTTCGTGTCTCCTCCTGTGTGTCGCTGCCGTTTTTGCACCAGGTTCTCCGTTTTTCTTGTTACCGGAGAATTACAGGCAAGTTCCTTTGCCTCCGTGCAAGCCAACTGATAACAGCGCGCCAACGTCGATAACAGCTTGTATGAATCAAGAACCTTCCAATGCCTCTCTTACTGCTCTGCGCCCCTCGAATTTACCAGATAGGGCAAGAAGAGGTCTGTCTGCTCATCTCAATTCCACTGTAATTCCAACGTCGACATTGTCAATGGAGTCGTCATCCTTTGGTATTTCAAATGTAACAACGCTATCACCAAAAACAGCGATGATTTCTCCGAGTAAAACCAGCATGTCGTTTCTCAGTTCAAGTATCTCTCCATCAAAACGAAACTGTAGCTCAAATACGACCCCACTGCCCGCTTCGAGCTACAGTATTTCGTACGTCTCTATAGGCCTTCTGCTAGCGGGAATTGTCACTTCTCGACTCGGGCTCTGGTTATCTGACCTAACCATCTCGCAGCTGTTCCAAGAGGCTGTTCCCGAACAAGAGAGAGGGATAGTGGCTGGAATGCAGAACTCGTTCAACTCCATTTTAAGTCTGATCATGTTCTTTTTAGTGATAGCTCTTCCAAAGCCCGAAACCTTTGGCCTCTTGGCTCTCATGTCTGTTTTCGCTGTGGGAACAGGAGGTGTGCTCTACGCCTCATTTGCGTTCAAGATCCGCGGCCATTTATTTCATTTCGACAAACTGAGGACGTTTTGTGGCGGGCCTGCTCCCATTAGCGAGCGAGTGCCAAGTTTGCCGGATGATCTTGATCTTGAAGACGAAGAAGAGGCAATGATTAAAGGCATCCTAAGCACTAGGAATGAAAACTTTTCGTATCGATGAACTCAATGTATCGCTGGAGGAAAAGTTTGTTCAAGACGAGGTCGAAAACTGACTCCCATGAACTGAACTGTGTACCCGAGAGGGATATAGTCTCCAAAGTATAATAGACTGTTAAATGAAGCAACCTGGCACAGAATGTATCGTAAAATGCCATTCACCTGCCGCCTTTAGTCAAGTCCCTCGGCGAGAGAAAGGAAAGGCTAAAGGCGGGAGAACACTGGACAGCACAAAATGCCAGAAAGTGTGTTTTCATATTTACAGTTGCATAGTGTCGTAGATTTATTTGCGTTGTATTTAAACGATTTTCGATCATTCAAGGCGGTTTGAATTTTTTAACTTTTAGCCGAGTTTTCTTTGTATGCATTACAGAGTTAAATCAACGATGACGGCGGTGAATCCCGCGATAATCCAGTCATTCAGTTTTTTCTGGCTCTGTCACTGTTATCCCATTATTGAATGTGCACAACAGCACTGAATTTGAATAAGACATTTTGAAAATTGGTTGTCGTAGCAAGTTCTCTTCAGTTTGGACGCAGAGGGAGAGGGGAGGGGGAGAGGGGAGGGGGAGAGGGGAGGGGGAGAGGGGTGGTGGGGAGGGCCGCCAAAGGCCACTTGGCGGCGGACGGTGGAGAAAGATGTTAAAAAGATGGAAAATAGCTGGAGCAATGACAAAGGGCCGGTAGATCTGCAAGAATTACGCTGCTTCCTTACACGCCCTGCACCAACGGGTAACAGGCATAAGTGAGTCGTATTTATACCGATGTTTATAGGCCCTTTGCACGATCCGGTCACATGGCACGGAATAAATTACACTGGGACGCAAATGACGCAGTGGGACTTTCAAAACAAAGGAAAGTCGGGCTGGACTGGTACGAGTTCCTTTGTT
>Ga0126343_10000890_pt1 | contig 12843 bp, 4 predicted proteins | sample Cyp2metagenome_FD_92531 | JGI IMG/M metagenome (GOLD analysis project Ga0126343, IMG submission 92531) | Coral microbial communities from Lord Howe Island, Old Settlement Bay, Australia - Cyphastrea 2 metagenome | ecosystem: Host-associated > Invertebrates > Cnidaria > Coral ... | reverse complement strand
CCCCTTGCATGTATATAATGCTTACAAACATTAAGAAATTACCGAGTTACCTTTTCTTGTATAGATCTTTCAAACAGAAACTTTTGACTAGCTATCTTGAACATTCTTGTTTTGTATTTTAATGATACTGCACAGTAACACAATTTTAAATTCTGTTTTTTTTCGCAGGCTCTACAGTGTATTTATAAGAATAAAACGGAGTGACGGAATGGACGACGAAAAGAGTGTGTGCCCAGCGGCAGCCGTTCATGGCACCACAGGAACGTTAATTTTGAGAGTGAATGAAAGAAATTGGGAAAGAGATAGATAGCACTGAGTAACGTCACTCCATTTCACTCAACTCGACACCTGTTCCATCCAAAATTGCTAAAAGTTATAGAATACTCGAGCGCCCATCTGTTTGCTGAAACATTCAAAATGCCGGAAACCGCGAACTCTTATAACCAACACCATGAAATGTTTTAGACAAGGACAGATGTTTACCGAAACATACAAAGTGTAGCGCGGGCTGTGAGCAGACCCTCCGAGCGGCGAAATCTTTAAAAAGACGAGCCGATTAGGAAAACCGCCGGCGAACATCGCCGGCTAAAAATGATACATATACTGTAGGAGGTAACTAAAGCAAACAAAATCAAAACCATTTAATATTAGTCACTGAGGCTTACAATCTGACTAAAAATATAAACTGAAGTCAAAGATAAAAAGCCCTGAATTTTTTAAGATAGGCAACGATAGATGAACTTATCTGCTCACCACGAAACAAAGAAAAATTTAGCGTTGGGTAATTAAGTATGCAACAAAGGAGGTCTTTTGAGGGCGCTTCACTTTCATATCGAATAAACTCAATTTAGAGAAAATAACAGCCCAGATGTAATTTGCTTTGCTTTTAAAAATCATTATTAATCAGTGACTGGTTTATGACCACCAAACTGAATGTTTCCTCTGTATCATAACAGGTTTGTAAGTCCTCATATCAACCTTCACGGTTGTTAAACCATTTCGTATCAGACCTGTGGTTTACTTGTTTTGGAGTGTGCGGGTTCAATACACCAAACAAGAAAATTGAAAATACCTGACTGAGTGATACAAACAGTTGGTTACTGCGTGCTTGGATAAAAAAAATAATGTGGTAACGGAAATACGTTAACTGTGTAAAAACGGAATTTCTTACACAATGCAATTCCTTCACTGAAGAAAATTAAAGAAAAAAAAGTCTTGTTTAACACGCTGTGCCGCCGCTGCCCCACGTGGAATAAAAAATGCGATTACACGCTGCAGAAAAATCTACAACCTATAACAAACAGTAGCGGTATTGAATGCGACACCAGCAAAGTAGATCCTCTAGCATGACAGAGAGACGCCTGTTAGCCTCGCTTACAGTAAATCTGAGAAAGTAAAATGAGGCTTTTGTCTTCCTGAGCTTGTAAATAGGCGTGTATATATCAATGATAAATTTAATCGGAAACTTAATTTGTTTGTAGCCTTCCTTTTACTCGTGCATTTGATTATTTGCCTGTTTTTAAAAATGGCCGACGGAAATAAGCCGCTTGCATTGATTTGCAGTGATTTCAACCTTTCTCACGGTCTTCCGAAGTGCTTGCCCTGTTACCAAAAGCCCACTTGTTGATATTTCAGTTTTTATTTAGAGGTGACAAACTCAAGATTATAACAAATACATTTTAATTTGACTTAAAAAATTAGAAGGTTATTTGAAAAGAACATCGCTTTTTTGATGCGTTCAGCTGTTCCGTTCTCATATGTATATTGTCAGTTCAAGAAATCACGCTAATTTCAACACACATTCATGATAATTTGCATCAAGATACCAGAACTAGGCCTTGAACAATTAACAAAATCAAGGCAATAGAGTACCTGTCGAGTAAAGAGTCTGTAAACACTTTGTCACGTTAACGAGGCATGGCCAAAAGCAAGAGAACATGTCAAATTTCAGGCTCTATACGGTCGGCTACCTGCGGTCATTATAAAAGCTACAGTTAAAAGCCGTGTACTTCAGTCAAACTGAAGGTTCACACAGTGCAAATGAAAATTGGTAGTGGACCAGACCAGATTAAAGCGGAATAAAATTAAAGCCGTTGTCAAACTAGGTAAACGTAATTGTCGTTTCAAGTGCTGATCTTATATGGCTACGAGTTAAGAAATAATGGCTTTCATGGTTGCTCACTGCTTAAAGGAATATGCAAACTCCATTATAGACTCCCTACCTAGCGACTGATAACTCAGCTTTTTCGGTGTCCGTCTCTATATAATTATTATAAATTCTCTCTTGTATGTAGTTAGCTCGGAAAATTTTTTGTGTTCAACTGGAATCATCCGGCTGGTCATCTCTGGTTCTTTATTCAAACCACATGATTCAATGTCTTTCGGATCTCTGCTTCAGTGTTCCATGTCTTCAGTTTTCGTTAGCTGTGTTTCTCATGGCCCAAAGAGTTCACTGAAGCAAAGCGGTCAAAACGGAATACGGACGATGGCGCAGTCTAATCATTTTCGCTCTACCACGCAAAAACAAAATAAAAAATAAATAAAATGTTTTCTTGTTCCATGCCAGTAAGAGCAGGAACATGTGACTGTAAAACGCTTTTGCTCGCAGTTATGTCGATATCACCGTTATTTATAGAAATTGAGCCTGCTGTGGTTTGGTGTTTGCCCTTGTATTAAAATTGACGAACTTGTGTTGGCTTGGAATCCGAACAAAACCACACTATTATTACTGTTATTCCTGTACAGTTGTAATTCAGTAGCAGAGATTTTCCACTGAGGCTAGTGATAAGAGCTTTCAATTAAATCATGTACCCTTTAATAAAATTCCGTATGGAAAAGCCACTGTAGTTACGTCTGCCATAATGCTTACATCAGCATTTTAGTGCTCTGATCTTTCCGCTATCAAATTATGCAGCAGGAAATTCACGCGGTATCCAACCTGAATGAGGTTTTACGCTCCAACTATCATTATCATACATTGTAGTCACCATCTGTCTTCTCATTGGCTAAAAGCCTACAGGATTTACAGTTAATTCTGAGGAGAAGTGCGACCTAACAGATTATTCACTAATCTGCTGGCAGATTAATGAATTCGGCCATAGGTTGCGCACGCAATTCCAAGGCCAGTGTGAAGTAAGTTCACCGATAGCCAGGTAAGAACATGGCATGTTGAAAATAAACTGTGTTCGGTGCGATAATGTGTTTGTCGTTATTTTCTTTAAAACAAAGTATAATAAGATAAATTCTTGATAACACTTACCTCGACCTTGGTTATTCTGATATCACATCCAATAATTGTTTATTACGCTTTTCAGTTTTGCCGTTATGCCCTAACTGATCATCATCTTTCGGGTGTTTACCTGTCTTTCAAAACAATTGCCGTACGTTCGCCGGTTTCTACCCGCGATAGCAAATATGGCTTGACCAGGTAGCTTGACCGGACAGACTTTGGAAGTGGATGCAGACACAACGATTACCGGTTACTTCCTTGTCTGAATGTTAAATTGCTAAGTTCAGTGATCTTTGAAAGGTTGTAAACCAAACGTCCTCGGCGAGTACCAGCAAACCATATATAAACAATAGCCTCCATTTGGCGCGAAAATATGCTGGGATATTTGTCCGCGGACATTATCTGTTCCGAGTAGCTACGAGGAACAGATAATGTCCAAGGACAAATTTGCGAGCATACTTTCGCCCCAAATGAAGGCTTTTGTGTTTATTATCTACCAAATCTTTTTCGCAACGCGCGCAGTTTTGAAAATTGGGGAATATCCTCGGATATTCCCCAGTTTTAGCCAGGAATATTCGCCCACATGACGCGTTTAGACCAATCGCGCGCGAGCGAAAATATTTGATGGATTATAACAAGTAATATTTTTAGAACCTCTAATTGGGTGCATGGTGAAGCATCGCATCAGATGATCAAGACACAGGAAACTGTTCCTTGACTAAAATCGTCAATCGTCCACGTTTTCCTGGCTCAGGTATTCCACACGGATATTTAACTTATTGCATGGGGTACAGAACCATTTAGAAGACTAGAAAACCATTTTATATTTGGTGTTATTTAGACGGTGTATTTTATGGTATGTGTGCAGCAATATTTTCCCGCCACATCACTAAGCATCATTTGTGGATCTGTTATGATATAACGCCTACATCCCAGACGTGAAATCTCTGACTTGGAACATCTGTGAGTATAACTCAAGATATCTTGCTCAGGTATTACTTGTGATGCAAGAACTGTTGTGGTATTTTGATGGGATTTTCGAATTGTGTTTTACATGATTAATTGTTTTTTCGGGCCGGAGCACTTGCTTTATTCATTGTTTTCGTCACTTTTTGTTGTTTGTAGTCATCATCATCCTTAATTACTTTGGAAGAAAATTTAACCGTGGGCTTTGTTTCAGTCACAAATTTTTCATGGATATCATTTCTGGCTATGGCCTTTTTTTGGTAATCACAAATCAGTACCATTCAGAGAACTTGAAACTGATAGCAATCGCTGACATTGCTTTTGTCCTTTTCAGCTGATGATGTTGGCCGGACAGGAATGGTCTATATAGTTTTGATCACTTCCACACAATGACAAAACAACAAATTTAAGGCCTTTGATAAGCTTAAAAAGTATTAATGTTAAGTTTCTGCTTACGTGTAAGGTCATCCCAGTCTCGGATTCTTCAGTCACAGTTGTTCAGAGGAATGAGCTCATTCCGTGCCCAGCGTCTCACATGTGAGTTGAAAGACTAGATCATGCAGTTCTGAAGAAAAATCTGCCGTAATCTTTTTCAGAAAGTAAACGATATTTTCGGACTGACCATGCAAAACTAGTACTACAAAGCAACGCCAGTTGATCGTTAAAAAAAAACACTCGGAGTTCCCCTTAGCATCGCACACATGTTAGATTCTCTAATAGATTTTGTTCTGTAATACTACCTTAATGAACATGCGTAATCAAACCCAATAAAGCGATAAAGCTACGGCCCTGAGGATTCCTCTCTCAAGCTGGGAAAGTCACGATTATTTCACACCAGCCATGCTTAGTCAAGCTTATTCTGACTTGACCAAGAAACGCAAAAACAAACTGATAAAGAAAATCGGCAAATTGGAAAGCGGAGAGAGAATATGAACAAACTGCAAAGAGGTGACTCGATGCAAGCAGTTGCCTCTATTTAAGTTCAGGAATCAATGAAGTACATTTATGCCCACCCCTGTTATTTCTTTAATGAAGTTTTATTTGTTTGTGGTTTTCACACCTACCAGCTGAAACATTTCATAGATTAAACTCTGGCCTTTGCCTCTATCCTGCTCCTTGATTCAAACTCACTGAGTCTTAACTTAGTGAAATTACCGACCTAAAACTTGAGCGAGTGTCAAGTCAATGGCCTCAGTTCAAAATCAACCCGGTGCCGTTGGTATCAAAGTTTATGTTCTAATAATCAAAGAAGCACGCAGTGATTCCAAAGCAAAACCCCAGTGATTTACAGTTGAAATAATAAACTGAAATAATAAACTGAAACACTTACCGTGTCCGGATAAGAATCCTAAACCGATCTAATTTATATAAAGATCGAATTTGCGTCTTTTGTTTGAATCTGACGGTGAATTCAGTTCTACGATGTACGAACACATGTTTATCTGACCACATGTTCACGGCGACAAACTTCAGTCGCTCAATGTCTGATTTTGAACAAACCTAAGTTAAATACCAGCAAATTGAAACAAGCTAGAAGCGGGTATATTCTATTAATTGAATGCAGTTTTTAATTTAGGAAGTAAACCGTTGTGAAGATTTCAAAACACTTCTTATCTTTTCCTGATTGTCCGCTACAAGTAGACATGGAGAGCAAAATTATCGAACTTATTAAAAAATGCCATTCAAATGTTTCTTAAATGTCTGTCAGAGCCCCTTTTTCAAAGACCCGAATTGCCCTTTTTGAAATGCAGTCTTTAAACTATTTTATTATTCGTGATTTCTTCAAGGGTTTTTAGGGTTACTCATATCTTATTGCATTAGTTGTCAGCTTTCAACTGTGGTTGTCGAATAAATGTCTGGATATGACCTCAGGTTCTCATCAAAACGATTTTTGTAGCTTCAGTTAACAGCATAGATAACCCTGCTGAAAAAATATATTAAAAGAGGCAAAATAGTTTTTTTTGCCAAATTCAGAGGATGTTGTTCTGTGTCAATGGAGTGAAAAGGTCTATTTATAGAAATTATCCAAAGGATCATTCATGCGAGCGAGTTCCTCAGTTTCTCTCAGGCAAAATAAACATTATTTGTTAGAGCCGTCTTTGCATGAAATCATGGAACAGAAATGAAACTTATCGCTTGGACAACTCTTGTTGTTCAAGCGAGCTGCGTTGAAGACAAAATAACCTGTTAGAGTTGCTCCTTACTATTGTGAAACACTCATTGTTGGGCAAAACGTGTTGTTATTAAATTCCGCTAAACAAAGTACTCGCCTATCGTGCTGCTTAGTATAAAAGGCTTTAAAAGGCATTTAGATTAAAGATAAAATGTAAATAGATGGATCATACGGTGATTTAAAGTTTTACAAGAACGAAAATTTATTTTTGAAAAACAAAAGCCATATGTTTCTCCGTTTGTTAGCGCGGCAAGTTAAGCTTGTTGTTTTTGACTAGCGATCGAAACACTCACCGTGCTTCGCTAACCTCGCAAATCTTTGCTCGACGAAATAAAGAGAATTCGGCCACCAGTTGGTTTGTGATACTTAAGCATATCTCTGCTTTCCCAATCTTTTCATCACCCCGTAGCCTCCGTAGACGGTGCGTAAGCTTTCAAAGGCGTCAATAAAAGGGAGAAGATTTCGTAATGAAGAATTGAATTCATGTCGGCTAACCTTACAGAACACCTCGCCTCTTTCTTTGTTTCTGTACTCAAAGACAAAGCAGAAAACAAAGGTAAAATGGTTTCCAGGCAATTTCTAAAGATGGCTAGAGAAATTTATTCACTTAATTGACTTCACAGGTTCGTGAATAAGTTTTGAACGAAAACAACTAGAAAGAATATCAAATTAATAAATTATGTCTTACGCGTATTAGAGACAGCAAATTCATTTCAAATAGCACGTTCTTTTTTATTCTGGTTTTCTCTTTATCGTACAAACTTATATCTTGCTCCTTTTTATATTATAAATGTCTTTTCGTCTTTACAGTGGTTACGTCTGAGAATTTTGTACAAACATATGAACTATAGTTGTGAATACAGTCTTCTGCGTACGAATGTTGAAAATGAAGGCCTATTAAAACGACCGAAATTGCTATTGAACGTTCAATGCCACAGCTAAATATCTTCACAGAAGTTCCTCTTCTCTCAATAAACTTACATCTAGAGCTATGAAATTCGATTTAAAAAGTAACATTTTTTACCATTTAGCGTCCGTTCGGGTGTCTTGATTTTATATGGCGGTCCAAATCCCTTCGTCGCACCAACACTTTTCCGCAGTACTGACATTTGTAGGGAGTGTCCCCGACAGCGTGAAGGCGGATGTGTTTTGCCATGTTGCTCGGATCTCCGAACCTCTTTTGACAATATTTGCACTTTAGAGGCTTATAGCCGGTGTGAATACGCATATGAATTTTCAGCCCGTATTTACGCGTGTATAACTTGCCACAGAGCTCACACAGGTAGCCTTTATTGACTTTCTTCGAATTCAGATCGTTTATCATTTCCTCGTTGCAGCCTGTTTTCGGTTTGTCCGGCGTCATTTGATCTCCGTTCAAACTCGTTCCATCTTGGTTCGGTGTCGTGGAAGACGAAGGCAATCTGTTAACATTCTGCTCCGCTCCAAACATCATAGGGCCTGGTGGATTCATGACTGGTTGACCATTTAGCGATGGGAAACCCTGAGGAAATCCGTACTTGAAAAACGGCATCGAAGAAGGGCTACAAAGCGGAGGTCTCGGCTGGAGTAGGAACGCTGGATTACTCAACATATCCATTTGATTTTGCGAGAACGCGGAATCCTGAGATAGATTGCCGTATCTCATTCCGTTAAGTCCATTTAGTTCGTTCAAAAGCGGTCGTGAGATTGAAGGAAATTCTGACGAGACTGGCACGCTTCCAAGGTCCGGACTCTTAAAGCCGTTGAAACTTGCGGAGCTGAAAGGTTGTGACTGGTTAACTTGCGGCACGAGAGAAGCGTTTTTCAATCCTTCCTTCATTCCGAACGTTTCCGCGGTGAAGGAAGGTAAACTCACTGGTGTTAGCGGCGTGAGAACGGGCTGGAGTTTGTCTGGAGACTTAACGACCTGCAGATCGGCGGAGCTTGAGTGCAGCGAGAAGGGTGGCAAGGCTTTAGCTGACGAACTTTCTCCTATGGAACTTTGCAGCGATTTCGGGCTCTCCTTCATCATGAAGGAGTCAGCGTTGAAGTTGGAGAGAAATGGAAACTGATTCATGGCCAGTGATAGGTTGTTGAAGCCATTAAAACCATTTAAACCGTTTAAGCAACCCATGCTGTTGGATAAATTAAGTCCAGACGAAGAATGGCCCCCGTTAACCATGGGCTTATCGTCGTGAACTGAAACGTCGGACAAAAACGCGCTGCCATTATGATGGTGCGTGTTCCTGCTCGTTTCTCCGTCGTGTTTAAGGCTGAGCGGTGGGTCACCGTCCGGTTTTGATACCTGTATCCCGTCCGTGTCCGAGTTTGGAGTTAGAAACAAAGTGCTCATTCTCGGCGGCCTGTTCGGCGGGTTGTTTCTACTTGGAAGGTAACTGGTGTATGAGTGTGCTCGCTGAGTGTGAAGCAGGCTCTCTTTATAGCTCTTCCCACGGTTTGAGGCGCACTCAAATGCGATGTGCGTTTTAAGTGTGTTTGGGAATGCAAACACTTGCGAGCAGTGGTGACAAATATATTGGTATTCACCTGTGAAAGAACCGACAGGTGTAGCGAAAGTTAATGACACGTGCTAGTAAGCCAGCCAATCAGAGCGGCGCTTCGCGGGACAGCCAAGCAGAGAGTCTATGACACGTGCGAGGCTTGCTAGGTTTCCCCGCCTTCGTCACTGGCTTAGAAGTTAAAATAATATCGGAGCTCGAGCGAGAAAGGTTATTAATATTCAAAGGCACATTCATAATTAACCAACCATGCTGTAATTAGCTTCACAATTATTAGCTGGAGGAAGTCGGATTTTATTCAAATTAGTGGTTTTTAAACGGTTTTAGGCGCTCGGTCAGGACGCGCGAGTGTATGCGATGCAAGGTCGGATCTGTCAACTGCACAGTAGAATCGCGATTAGTGCACTGCGCTAAGTGAATTTCACTGATTTTCGAGACAATAAACTTTGCCACGAGGGTCGTTCAGATCCCTTTGTTAGATCTTTTGTTAATGACTCCAGCCAATCAAATTACGCCGTCCGCCGTGCTTTCAAATTATTTCTCCGTTCATTGAGCGCCGTTGCCCGGGGGAAATCAGGAAGCGGTCAGAAAACGTGAGGTGAGCCTTTTGCAAACAGCTGAGCATCTCTGCAAGGGAGTACGCTGGAAAGCTGGACCAGCGAAGACCGGTAAATATGGAACGCTTTTCCACGCTTTTTGATTCAAAACTCTTCGTTTTACAGGTGTTGAATGGTGGCCGTACTGATTCCACGTGACCCGCCACTGGCTACGATGACAATTTGCTTAGTTCGCCCTTTGCTGCCTACATATCCCAGAATTGCCACAAAGGGCTGGCTGTTCATGGCACACAATAGATGTATCACGCTTTATACATATATAATTTTGACACGCGGCCGAGAAGAGAACTCTTTTGTCCTTGGAATGTATCTTAAGCTAACAGATGCGTAAGTAAGTTCGAGGACTCGGAGCGTGCAAATCTCGTCTTCCTTCGGTACACACGGATAACTTGGACCGGTTAAGCCCCCTCACCAGCCAGCTAGAAAGTCACCACGAAAGATGAAACGGGTGAGCCATTTTAGTTAATGATTTGAGGCACCCGGGTACCGACTGTCAGAGAAAAGACTTTAAATGACTTACGGTAGTCACATAAACAGAGCTGATGCACGTGTTACATTGTTCGTTCAAGCGCCACAATGTAGGCACCTAGGAACCACAGAATGTTTTGTTCGGCTAGGGCTTAATGTGAGAGAATGTACCTGAAGAAGGACAACAAAAGTTACCAGCACCTAGGTAAATATCATCTGCACAATTAAGTGAGCAATTACAAGTTTAAAATCCCGCGCAACCTTTCTCTGTATAAGGATTTGATCGCGCTCACGACTTTAACCTCAACGACGCGTGGAAATGCGGAGCAATTCTACGTCGCTTTTGCAGATTATACTAAGCAAGAGATCTATGTCGTTCTTTGCACCGATCATAACCTTGCTGCAAAAACTCACTTATCCAATGCTTTTAGGGTGTCTTAATAAAATTCCATTACTCTTCTGCAAATCATGGTATCTTAACATTGAAATAATAGTGATAATTTTACTGGTTGTGCTCGGGCTTTGTTAAAATTTGCTGAAGTCAGCCGTGATAAGCTATCAGCGCGTAGTTACTAAAGATAATGACGGTTTCGCTTTAATTCTGGAGGTCGGGCTAACCAAAAAATTCTATGGATCAGGTGATCGGCGAAACTTTGAAGAAACAGTACGTTTTCATAACTGAATTCACCCTGTCTGCCCCGCGTGCCGAGAAACCGGTATCTATCGATTGGATATTTACCTCCAAGTTTATATATATGATTTTACTTCATAAGAGGTGTCACAAATACAAAAACCGGGTGCTTAACTTTTCTGGTGCCTCGACTCGACAGAACGAAAAGTGACAGGTTCCGTGAAACTGTTCGTTAACAAGAGCTTCAAATCTCAGTGGAAATCGACGCATTCAGAGACCGTCTACTCAATAACGCTGTGCTGTAATTTCAAGTTTTATTTTTGCAAACAACTTCACACCCTTCCAAAACGTGTACAGTATGTTTGTTGAAGGATTTTTCTGCTCTGCAGAAATTTCTTACCGGTGGCTTAAGCAAATTATAGCTCTCCACACGAACAAATTTCAGCCACGTTTAGGCAAATTCCCTCAGGCGTTCATCCCATTTTAATGCTTCTTTTGTCCCTTAGCTTAGTTCATTTGCTAATGAGAAGCGTATCGTTTTAATTTAAATCACTGCACCTGAGAACATGTCAGTCCTGCTTGCAAGATAACGTTTGCACATTTTTTTTTTGCGTGACTGAAATCTGGGTTTAACGAAATCGATCATCTAATCTAAATTAAACCTTTAGTTTTACGCATTGTCTGTTATTCTAGAGCCGCGCAAACTCTTCACCCTTCTTGAAAATTACAAATTAATGAATTTGATTAAAAAAATGTTATTTTCACCATCGCAAAGTATACCAAATTATCTACCAGTCAACACAGGTCCCACTGCAATAGAATTTGTCCTCCGACAAAAACGTTCTTGTGTGTTATTTTTATGCTCATAGACTTGTAAAAATCCTAAAGCACGACGTGTTACGGTAACTTGAAAAACCACAAAAGAAACAGACAAGATTAACATAAACAGAGGTGACCTATTGTGAAGAAAGCAAAAGTTTTGAATAAGTTGCGAGGTATCGAGTTTTTTCATTCCTTAATTAAATCTTGTGCTGCAAAGAATAATAACTTTTCGCTATAGAAAAGAAGTAAATTAAATTTCAAACTTGCAAAAGCTGTTAATAAGTCAAAACATAGGCAAAAACAGACAATCAAGTATAACTGAATGTTAATTGGGCAAGATAGCATCTTTTTGAAAAGAACACACCGTCTCAGAGAGGTACAGGGATAATTTGAAATGAAGAAATGACAGGGAACCTTTTATTGTTGCCGATACTGAAAGCTTTACGTAATTTTCACCTCAGAGTAAATACAAAAAAATGTCCAAAAAATCACTAGAACCAGTTTGTTTTGACAGATAGGTAAAACTGTCCGTCACGACAAAAATGACAAATATATGTAGACATCTAAGACATGATAATAGAAAAACGAAGCAATTTAGTCAGATTTTCAGTTATTCCCCGGCCGAGGAGCCATCAAAGCGTGTGCACCATTCCAATGAGAAACATTTTTGAACGTCTTGAAAATACTTCACTGTGAATTGCATCAATGGTAACCCCTCGATTTTAATTTAACTTTAAATTGCCTTGATAGTTATATTGCCCCTAAGTTGAAACAACGGCACTGGCGCCCTCAAAAATTTGTTTGCCCTCTGAAACCATGTGGTCGACCGCCGAGGCTTTCGCCCGCTACAGAAAAGGGCGAAGTTCTCGCTACACTCATTATTTTAGCGGGCGGATTTTGAACCCAAGCGACTTTTTCAATGCAAGAGAACCCAGATTTAATTTCCATCTACGTTCAATAAAGACTAACTATTGTTTACAGGCGATTGGTGGTAATTTGTATAATCGAATTTTTAAAAAAAGTGTTTGCGGAACAATTGACATAAATACATTTCACGGCCCGCTTAGCGATTTGCAATGCGCGCTCTGTTTTGTTTGTCTTAAAAGACAAAGAAATCACATGTTACTGAAACAATGGCGATACCAGGCTAACAGCTTGCTTTGCTTAGTAGCGGAAGGCCCAGTACGCGCTAACAACTCCAGTCAAAATGAGCAAACACATTTTCGCGAGCCCCCGCGTTGAAACACCTAGCTCGCATATAGGAATCTCTATTGTCAGTGATTAAATAAGCACATTAGTAAGAGAGAAAACTTAAGAACACTTGCCTCTCAAACAGCATTGAAATAGCTTCGGTGAAAAGAACAACCCTGGCTATTTTTCTGGCTTATTTTTTTCGTAGGAGAGCAATCGACCATTATTCTCATCGAGATAACTGTGCT
>Ga0126343_10000889_pt1 | contig 12843 bp, 5 predicted proteins | sample Cyp2metagenome_FD_92531 | JGI IMG/M metagenome (GOLD analysis project Ga0126343, IMG submission 92531) | Coral microbial communities from Lord Howe Island, Old Settlement Bay, Australia - Cyphastrea 2 metagenome | ecosystem: Host-associated > Invertebrates > Cnidaria > Coral ... | reverse complement strand
GGGGGGAGAAACTTAACTACAAGTCTTTTGCTGTCTGTTGCTAAGGAAATCTCAAAACCTCTTTGTTTTGGCTCCTGAAGTCCAGTGAGCATCAAACTTTATCGTGTTTGTTCGATTCAGGTTTCCTTCAAATGTTTCGAACCACGCCCATATTTGGTACGTCACGTGACCACAATAGAAAGCGTCTAAAAACTCGAACTGAGTGGATCGCTTTCGAAATATAACAACACGTTTTGCCAAAACACGGCATTAGTTACAACTTATAGCATGCGTTTGAGGAAATGTACAGTGTTTTCACGTGACGTCATGGCGGCCATGTTGGTGTCACTAAACAAAGGAACGGCAGCCATGTTGGTGTTCCAAATAATCCTCCGGTGAATTGAACTCTATTCTTATGCAAACGTTTTCTTTTGTTTTGGGTAAAAAACAAGCTCATTGATCCCGTGAGCGAAAACACTCTTTAGAGATGACCCAAGTGAAAACGAAATTCGATCCAAACACAAACACAAACAGATCATTCAAGCCTTCAATCCAATGTTTTCATTGGCCAAACTTAACCACGTGTATCTTTTTGCTTGTGTTATCCCTGGGCAGGAGTTGTTGCAGTGCAAACACACGCATAAGCGCGGCACAAGAAAAATTGATCTTTACGCTTGTACAAATGCCTTCGTCGAAACCGTTTTCACAGTAAAATAAGAATTATTTTGTTTGTGCTTGTGTCAAGGCCCTGGCAAACGAGGACACATTGTTACGGACACACTGTTGTTCATGATGTTTCTTGGGCTGCGCAAACTGGGAAACACTTGTTGCGGACAAAAAATGTTTCTGAACAAAATCAGAAACATTTTTTGTGTCCCGGACATAAAATTTGTGTCCGCAACAAATGTTGCGCGCGCCGGCAAACGGGGAAACATTTGTGTCGGCAACAATGTGTCGACAACAATTTGCCAGGGCCTTTAGCGTCGCTAGTGAAATCCAGGCTTTAGTGACTTCGATGTTTTTAATGCTGTTTTCTTTTCTTGCAGGAGCGAAGTATCTTTCCCAGTTATTGCCACTGAGTATACCTCGATGGAGCTTTCGATGCTAAGGCCCTACAAATATATTTAATAAAGAACGATAAAGGTTGTTGGAAACTGATGGGACTGAACAAAATTGCATAGAAAAATACCACTAATTTGATTGAAACCTGAATTGACCCAATTTTCCAAAGTATTTTGGCGAAATAAGGGTTTGCGCTTTTTATCAGGGGCCTGAGAAATGAATAAAAAAATTCTGGTTACAAAAATTAATATTGTGGTTGGACAAATTCTGGTTTCAAAAATAAGACTTCTCGCGGAAAAATTCTAGTTTAAAAAACTAAGTCTTTTGGCGGGAAAAATGCCTGCGCTTTGAAATAGGAGTCTCCTAATAAGTCAAAAATAAACAAAGTCTTTTGGCGGGAAAATCTGTGCCCAGAACAGATTTGGCCCATCAGAAGTCAGCATTTAGTTTGATTTGTTGGTAGACCCTGTTTTTAAGTGCAGAACGTTTTCCCGCGCTGGCAACCCTACATAGTCAAAAAAGAGTAAAAGAGAGCCTACATTTCGACTAGTTTCCAGGCCCCTTTTAAAAAGTGCATTTTTTCTCATTATTCACTTAAATAAAGGAAGACTCTTATTGATTTTAACTGCTTTTATTTCATTTTCTTCACTTTATTAAACTGATATACAAGTTTGTTATGTCTTATCTCTAAGGATAGTATAAGTATAACTCTTACAAAGATTTAGACAAAAACTAAATACGCCACTAAGAAAATTTGTTTACAATTAAGTATGAAAATAAAAATTAATTTTACCCAAATAATTTTGATCGTGAGATAATTAACAAGACAAAATACAAGGTCAAAACTTTGACTGAAAAAGAATTCGAGATAGCAAGTTGCGTTGTTTTGCAAACAAGACTATCTACTCATTTGTAGATACAAAAGCTAATACAAATTTAAAATAAGTACAAAACTAAATATCGTTTAAAGCAACGAGTTAAACGCTTACAAATAATTTTCTGATGAAACGTTAAATTGTGAGGCAAAAATGTAAATTAAAGTCCAAATAAACTTTAAGTATTTGACTTTGTTGCGGTTTCTAAAATCAATCTAGCCAAGATCATTTGCAAAAAAGATAACCTATCGATTTTTCAATATATTAATTGCGCACCCGTGTTATTAAAAGAAACAAACGGCAATTAAAAACAAGATGAAATTGAAGATTTTGGTCAAAACACAATTTTGCTTTCTGTCATTCAATCTTTAGTTTCCAGCATGCTAATATCTTTGAGCTCAGAATATTTCGTGAATTATCGAAGGCGTAGTTTATTTGAATTTAAATAAGACTGTAAGCAAGAAGAAACGCGTAATTAATGACAGCGAAATTTTGAAACAATTCTGATTCACTAATGCATGTGAAATGATTAGCAAAATTCATTTTAGCAAAAATTGATTAACGAAACGTGAAATCGATGTTGGCTCCCGGTTTCTCAAATAACTTGGGTGCGTGTTTCTTAAAGCCCCATTGTCCTAAGTTAAAAATAACAATTTTCATTTCGTACTCCCGTATATTTCTTCACTATTGATGACGAGAATTTGGTGTAAGGTCAACACAACTATTATCTCAGTTGAAGTTTAACTCGCCAATTGACATCCACTCGATAATTTAGTCATCTTGTTATTTTCATTCCTCAGAAACCAATGGGCTACATTTTTTTGTGTACGCCGTTATTAATTGCTCTTCTTTACCTAACAAAGCATAGAGTAATAGCATGATCCAGTGACCAAACAAGAATGCCCCATTGTTCCACTTCATTCCCACAGCCTTGGTCATGTGTGCATTTTATCCACTGAAGTGACGGAGGTATGAGTATTCTTGAGCATCAAGCAGAAACCATGAAGATACATGTACTAAAAAAAGTAAGAGTTGAAAAAAATTAACAAACTACCATATACATACACCATTCATCAATTATCATATTTTAATTTTCAAATGGTGGGATTAGTGAACAAAAATTAATTCAAAACTCCTTTTATGTACCGCTATAAAGATGTGATCTGAGAAACTGACCCAAGAAGAAATTGACGTTGTATGTGGAAAATATTTCCGCATTTTGTCCTCGTGATTACACGCGAGACGTTTCCACAATAGGTGCCATGTTGTTGTAATATTCAACACAAACTAGAGGAGATCTAGCGCCTTAAGAAAAAAGATGTGGAATCTGATTAAGTAAAATGAGAGCAAGGGACCTTACTCGCATGAGGATTTACAATTATTTTTCATAACGGACAAATGGCTCCATACGAGCCTAGGGAGAATGCAACGGTCAACAATTGTTTTTTTTTTTTTGGCGGGAAAGTGACACCACGATGTTTTGCATTACAATGTAAACACCATCATGGCGTCTATCCGATTAAAGGTCATCCAAGGTCAGTTAAGCTGAGAAGGAATCTTTTGCCATAGATCCAAACAAAAAAAAATAATCATTCAGTAACGTCTCGTCCCTTAATTGGCAGGCAAGTGAATTGTAACATTCGAGAAAAATCCCTTTGAAACCGCGCCTTTCGTGTTTAGTTTTTTTGTCCAGTCAAAAATCATGCTATCATTAATTTGCATTTGGATAAAAAGTTTAGCATAACGGCTATAGACCAATTTCGATATATTAAAATTCAGCCTAAAACAATAGACCTCAACACGAGGCTCTGGGGAATAAACCCCACAAACTCTGTATTTATTCCCCAGAGCCTTGTGTTGAGGTCTATTTTTAGGCTGAAAATTGGTCTATTGTGAATAAGTCGCAGGCGGAAGGGGAGGGATAAAGGCAGAGATCCTAGGTTTACATGTATGGGAGGGTTTTTGGTAAACTTGATCATAGAAAAAAAAAAATTAGCCTTTCTCCGATCTAAAGGTAAGTTTCTACAACCGCCCCCCCTCCCACTCCAAAAAAGCTTGACAACTAATTTTAGCATATTGGCCATCACGATATTTCAAGTCAAACAAGCTACATTATATTTTGGTGAGGGTTATATTTGGAAAATGCCCGGAATTTGAAGACATTTCGGCCCCAGAAACTTTGACCAAAACTTAATTCACTATATAAATTCATTATTATCTTGAATCCGGGTGATAAAAAAAGTTGCAGTCTGCCAAAATAACAAATCAAAAATAAAAAAAAGCAATAAAATGTTTTAGCTTTTTGCTTGTGAAAGCTACCCAAGTTCAAAGTCTTTAAGAAGTGAAATAGAGTAAGTTCAGTTAAAGGTACGTTTTTGTACGACGCCCCTCTCCTCTCTTTTCAAAAAGAATTAATTCTTGACATGGTCTCTTTGAATTTAGAAAATTGAACTTAGCAACCATTTTCTAAGACAAAGGTTATTCAGTTCCCCACGCTTGTATCAATGTTAATATTCTACCACTTTGAAAAAAAGTTAAAGTCCCTTTTGATCGTTGACATATTCAATTGAACTCAAAAAACATTAGCTCACCATAGGTGTCCTTCTCATCACAGAAACCAAACAGCAATCCCTGCAACACGGAATTGTGGGAAAAATGACAATAAATAATAGGAAAACGAACTCGGAATTGGTTTATGTCTTTGGCTTTATTTATATGCGGGGGTACTTGATTTTATATTATTTTAGCGTGACACATAATTGTGGACTGTATAAGTTTGGAGCTCTCCTGGATCAAAGAAGATTGCTAGATGAAACTTTGAAAAGCAATCTTCTTAATATAACCTTAGCTTAAAAATGTTTTAGAAAACGTCGAATGTGCCACAACAGAGGGAAGCCTTTTTTCTATCATTGCATTATTAAAGGTACAATTTCTTTGAAAAGGGTTCATTTCTATCAGTTGGAGTGAGTCGTAAGTATTTGGAGATCCAAGCAGGTGTATGTAACTTTAATCAATCACTGTCCACCTTGCTGTTTTAGGACACTGACTTGCTCTGACTGACTCAATGTTGCGACCGGTCATTGTTAAAATATCAAGGACAGGTGTTTTATGATGTGTGATCTCGAGGTTCTCTGTTAAAATCTTGCAAATTTCAGACTAAACCATCTTCAGAACATTATTTACCAACCTGCAGAATTACCCTTTCCACACTAACATTGTGAAACTATTATCCTGATTTATCGATTGAATGTGAAAGCCTGTTTATTGGCTTTTTTCTCTGGATATATTTAGTTTCTCCCCAATTGGAAGTTCAACAGTTACAAATTAACTTTCAATACTTACCATTTATGTTTCTAGCAAAATTCCGTATAGCGCAAGAGTTATTCCGGATTGTTTGAGACACAATACCTTCGCCAAAATTTCAGAGTATGTACAGGCTTCAGTCACCTTTCGAAAGAAAAACCATCAGAATATCAAAAAAATCTGTGTGAATTAATAAAACATAATTTTATTTCGATCCTCAAAAATAGGCTGAGTTCGTTTGTCAATGGCCCTTATAAGATGACTTTGATGCTGATCTATGAAAATAGTACAAAGTTATGCTTACCTTCAAAGTTGCCATTGTTACACGACATTAATTAACGATATCAGTGAGGTGACATCAAATCGATCCTTTGAACTTTCTAACAAAACCTATAAAATGAAAAATAGTCTGTATTAGTATATAAAAAATTGTTATCGTTGCTCCCGTTAGGTGTTTAAGCGTTTTAGATGATCGAAATCTTCCCTTGGCGAACTTTGACTTCGCTTTTAAAAGAGGGAGGGTAGTTTCCATTTCACTAGCGAAAAACTACTTAGCTGTATACTCCAAGAAAAAGATAAACCGCTTTTCTCGTAATATGCACAACTAAGGGATTCATACATCTTTCTGTAAGCTTCGAAGAAACAGAAATGCATCGCCACACTGATCTAACCATTTCTCTCGCGACATGCTTTATAACTGAAAATTTAGGCACACTGGGAAAAAATGAGGTTAGGAGTCTTTTATCAATGGTTTCAATAACTACACTAACCTCAGAAACCTCCCATGAAGTCGAAATAACCATTTGCTAACTAGCTTCGCGATCGAGGTAAGAAAAGACCTTCAGCTCTAACACGTGCATTTCGCGTTTGCTCCAAGTGGACTCTGTTTGGGTCAGATATACCGTTACTTCTTCCAAAAATCAATACATGGCTGTAGGGCATACTTTCCTTTGCCTTAACGAATTTACGTGCTGTTTTATCAGCTTGTTGCACCAAACTTTCAAGGCGCAGTTCCTTGTAATCATGAGCGGAGCAGAAGGCGGCGAGGGTGACAGCGGACTGAACTTGCGATGAATAATTACCGACATTAGCTCGAGGTCTTCGTGTAATTTGCATTGCAGATTAGTAACCAAGACAACAACTTTCATCCGACTCAACAGCTCTCATCAGGCTGCCAGTTCAATCACAAGAGTAGAAAAGAAGATTAAAAAAAGAATGTAGCAAATACTATTCTTTCTAAGATTTTAATTATTAATTTGAAGAAACTTCTTAATTATGTTTACGTTTGCACAAAATTGAACCCTTCAAAAGGCATTTGAAAACATAATCGCTCGTAAACGAAGGGCTAAAAAGAACGGAATTCGATCGTGAATTTTGCGAAAAATACAGTCTTCTAGTTGATAGATTTCTGCATTGTAGTAACTTAGCAGAAACAATTGTCCATGAAAAGAAAAGGAGGGGTCGCTGCCACCTGGTTTAGCTCAGTTGGTGGAGTGCCAGTCTGCTGTGCGGGAGGTCGAGGGTTCGGGCTTCAGACCGGACCAGCACTCAGGGTGTTAAAATAACTGAGGAAATTGTGCTGCCTTGTAGTTATATCTGCAAATAGTTAGGCGTTTAAGTCTTCTCGTATGAGGACTATAAACCGTAGGCGCGGTCTCCTGCATCTTCAATGTTACATGGTTAGCAGAGGACCCACGCACTTGTCGAGAAGAGTAGGGGACGTAGTTCCCGATGCCGTGGTCTATTTCTAGTTTCATCTATCTTTTCATGCATGGGTTGGGTAGGTGGGTGGGTGAGATCAAATATGGACTGATAGCGGCAGCCATGGGCGCCTATAAAAGTTGACGTCTGATCCCACTTAATAGAAGAATTGTAAACCGCCATTAGACTATGTGAGATGTACGTGCGGTATATAAATACATACTTACCGACCCACTTACACTGAACGTCCAAGATCGTTACATCCAGGCAAAGCTATAGCAATTGCTATCCGACCCTATCATTGTTCATTTTATTATTTAGCGTGCATGCGCAGTAAGAAGATGCGCAGAAGCAATTAAGGTGGCGAGATACAACCCTCCCCCCCAACAAATGTTTTTGTTGAGCGACAAGTTGATCAGACAATCTGAAAACCCCGAAATATTGACCCCAAAACTTGAAACAAAACAATGTTACGCGACAAATTGAGAGTTATGGTATTTCGTCTTTCGCCGCGTTAAGACAAGAGAGAATCACGAGAAATTTTTCAACTAAGAGAAATGCAAAGTTCTTGAAATTTGGAGAACCAAACACGACACCTACAGTATATTCAAATGAAAAATAAGAGTGATATTGTATTAGAAAATAAGCTTGAATGTTATTTTTAACTAGCATAGCTGCAGCTATACTTATTGACTCAGTGGAAGGGTTGGACGGGAAAACATTTCGCTCAAGAACAGGAAGTACAGACTGAGCGGAGCGAATTCCTGGCATCGTGATCGAGAGCGAACTATTCTCCCGTCCAACCCTCCCACACTTTCAAAAGCAGTTTGTCATATGACCATTATATTTTGTTTTTATGGCCCGTGCATACGGTCTGGCGCTTGAAATTTGAACTGACCAATAAGAAATTTAGCAACGGCTGTTCTACGTACAATGACGCAGCCTGAAGTCAACGGATGTTAACATGAAGGGAATTTTGCAGTCGGGCAACATTTCTCACGGGAGACGGCATTGAATAATTCACCAGAACCAGTGGATAAAACATTTTGTGTCTCCGAAGATTTTAATTTGGCGCCAAAAATGGGTCGCTGGCGTTCAGAAACTTTGTCACTCGTCCAGTATCACTAGGTAGGGAAGTTAATCCCAGAATTCTGGAGTTAGGTATTACAAGCGGTCTGAGAAACTTGCGCTTGTCTTTATTGTTATGTGGTGCGTCGGAAAAGGCTATCATCGCCCAGTTTCCAGGATCCTGATTGTGACGAGTTATAAGTGGTCAAAACGGGTAGGAGCGTTTTACTGTAATTTCACGAGCGCGCTTCGACGCGTAAGGCTCTCATAAGAAACCTGTTAGCTCTTAAATTTGTGTCGTTTGTGGCGACACAAGAGAAATATGGCGGCTACGCTCTTCCCAAATAACAATTTGTTTTCTGGGTTCTTGGTTTCTGTGCTCGCGCAATTCTTAAGTTCTTATTCCTAAATTGGTAGGCCGGATGGCGGTCAATACGGGTTGGTTATTGCACGAGCGCGGCTAAAATTTTAACTGTCCCGTCAATATTTCAAAGTTCAGGCAAATATTCTTTTTGTTGTGGATATTTTTCGGAGGATAATTCAACAGCCGAGACTACCGTTTCGGAAATGTATGTTTAAACTTTATTTAGTTACTTCATTTCCAGATCTCTAAGCTGTAAAGAATACTAAATATTTTGTACAACTTCTGCCATCAGGGGGAATTTATAATAAAACCTTGCACAGAGAGCGTCTTAAAGTATTATCATCGTTTATGTGTAATTATTGCCCTTGTGAAATTTACCGTGACATCGCTTCAACTTCAATAGCGAAGCGCGCGAGTGACGCCATAACTCGGACAAACTCAGACAAACAAACCGGAATGGTGAAAGATTTGACGCTATTCCAAGCGCCGAAGCAAGGGTTCCTTAAAACAACTTTTTAAACGAGAATTTGGAGTTCATTTTTGTCTAAGATCTCTCAGAACACGCTAATGTTGTCTGACTCACGCGGGGATTCAAAAGTTTGCATTCTATTTTTAGACTTTGCGCGCTTTGCTATCAAGCCCCGTCCATACTACGAGGAAGAGATTCGAAAACGGCGTTTCCACTTTGAAAACGCATGAAATGTTCTTTGTCCTCACTACGCCGATAAAATGTAAAATCGCATCAATCATCAGTCATTTTGCATTTCTGTTTGAGTAAAACTCGGACAGGGAAGTCACATGATTATTGTTATGGCATCGTTTTCGAAAAGCTCTTTCTTCAAAATGCTTTCATTCCACAATAAAATGTCAGCGTTTTCAAATTCGATTTGGTGAAAAGTCTGTTTTGGTAACGCATTAGTGTGGACGGTAGGCCTAACAGTAGAAATAACGCTGCGTTTTCAGATTTCTCCGACGTTTTGCGCAAAGGATCTTTTTTATTTTACAATGTCTCCAAGTTGTAAAATACCTATTATTAACCGAGTTCTCTATTGTAGGTTACGGAGAGTGCTAGTTCCCCTTCCGGTTTTATAGCCTAAGCGCGAGGCAGAGTCGCGGGGGAAGAATGAGGATCCGAGGCCATAGTGCTTCCCAGAAAACGAGATTCATATAGATATAATTTATTGTATTATTTCTAATGTATGTCGGAATGTTCAAGGTATGCGGAAAGACTTCAAATGACTGATGTAAACCTCTAAATCTTTAGCACATTTTAATACATATCGTTAAGAAACTTTTGCGATAAGCACGAGACATTCTAGGGACAAAAACGGTTTCAAATTTTAGGGTACCGTAGGGTAGAATACAGGGTCCTCTAAGTCGATCAATAGTAACTGCGAGATTAATAGAACGACTTAAAATATGAAGGCTTTTAGCTCTATCGTTACTATTTGAATTCATATTCCAACCTTTCTTCTCACGTTTTTAATGACGGAGTGCTAACAGGCTTGATTTCTCCGCCACCCTTCAGAGTCCAGTCTACGTTCCTCCCCAAGAAGAGACAAGCGAACAGCGGCTTGTAATCGAGCCACATAGCTGGAGCTAGCTTATCCCGGTATCTGTAGCATGCAGCGACTAGGAGTATTTCTACTTCCCCTTGGATGGGATGCTAGTCCATCGCAGGGTTACCCCCAGCATTAACCTCGCCAGTGCTCATTTTTCATACACCTGGGTGGAGATAGGCAGTAACGTGCCCTGCCCAAGACACAATGCAATGTTCCTGGCCAGGGGTCGAACCCAGACCACTTGATCCAGAGACGAGCGCACTAACCACGAGGACACCGGCCCTCCCATATAAGAGCCTAAGTCATATAGCTCACGAAATAACTAACAGTAAATATCGTGTATCCTAGAAGGAATAGCACTCTAGCTACTCTATCTATCCAAACAGTGTCCATTCTTGGCTTGTTTTCAAGCAAACCTGCGACAACCTTTACTCGAGCAAGGCTTTGCACGGTTTTAATTTCATCCTGGACTCCGTTTGCCCTCTCGTCATCCACACACGTGTTTGGTGCTTGAGCCATCTCGTAGAACTCTCCCCTGGATTTGTTTCCCTGCAATGTTTTTCGTTACAAACTTAAACACGTTTGAGGTATGTCATGATTACGCTCCTGACTCACTCTTTGCTAAGACTGAGATCGACTGACAGGATATATCAAACCAGCACGAAAGACATTGTTTCACCACGTTTCCGAAGAACTCAAATTTTGCCAAAAATACTCCGCTAGGCGTCATATTTTTAACACTCTCCTCGGTGTTTGGAAATGTGGTCAAACACTTTCTTTCGTGCTTGATATATCACCACAAGCACAAAATTCAACAGTGAACTACACACTTGTCCCAGAATTATTTTAAGTATTTTACAGTCCTTTTTGCGTTTTTTAAAAGAAGACAGACATTGTGCAAACACACGTGAAATTATATCATCATTTTCATTTCCCCAGTACTTTAAGTATTCCATATGAACTTCAATATCTATTTTCGGCATTTAATGTTGTTAGAAATGATTTCTTTTGAAAATATATTTAAAACAGTTGCATAGAAGTTTGCAAAGCGATGTAAATAAATAGTCTAGGTAAAAAGTTTTTGTCCACTTGTTACTCGAACTTTTGGTGGATACCTTTTTAAGTTCATTGCTAGTAATTCCATGGTCGATATACCGTTCTAAGTTTCGTAGATGAGCGAGAATGAGGGGACGAGCATTGATAGTAATTCCATGGTTGATATCCCTCCCTCTCAATGCTATAAATAAGTTTCGTAGATGAGCGAGAATGAGACGACGAAGATGAAAGAAACATTAGAACCAAAACATCGGTATATCGGACTACCTGCCTCCTGTCTTTCGTCTGTCCGTCCGTCCGTCCGTCCGTCCGTCCGTCTGTCTGTCTGTCTGTCTGTCTGTCTGTCTGTCTCATAACATTGGTTTCAAAATAATTTTTACCTTTTCTTTCCTTGGAGTAACGTTCTCAGTGGTTTGCTCTCTAGAGGCAGCTGCCTTGTAAACGATAACACTTTCCAAAAGCGCGAAAAACGTAAACGCAAACGACACAATCAGGAACAGGTCAGCGGCTTTCACGTAGCTGACACGCGGCATGGCCTCGTTGATGTTTCCGACCAGGAACAGCTGAGTAAGGAGGGAGGTGATACCTACTGTACCCCGGTCCCCGACGTTTCTGCACTCCATCCAAAAGGCCATCCATGACACCACGGTGCACAGCGTGCAAGGGAAGTAGATCCGTATGACGTAATAACCAACTCTTCTATTTGCCGCGAACTTAACGGTCAGCACGTCAAAGCAACCTGTCATGAAACCATGGTAACCGTCAATCAAGATCATTCAATTGTTAAACTGACTTTTAAAGGAGCTATGTCACCGTTTACGCTTCTTGAAAAATTTAGCCTCAAGTTTTCAAGTTAATTGTGCGGACAGGGTGTCAACTATCATTTAAATTGCATCCACAACATATCCTTAGAGGAACTAATCAAAGGCTACAGGTATCATTTGAGTTAACTATAGCTCTTAGAGAAATGACCAAGATGAGTTAAGGTAGGTACTGTTAATTAATTTATTTAATTTTGAGCCAAAATTCAAGAACCGTATTCCATTTCAAAGTTGAAATACAGTAAAGCAATTTTCATACCCATAAAAAGCTCTTTGACGGTGTATTCAATGCTTTGACTGGTCACTACGAATTCAGACATCTCTTTGTTCAAAAGCTGAATGCTTGCTCCTCTGTAGTTCAGTTGCGTGGTATCCCTTCCATCTAATAAAAAAACGCAAAAAAAAAAAAATATTAAAGCAAAGATGTTATGCGTCTACGAAAAAAAAACACCCTTGCTAATACCTTAACAGTCACCTACAAACCGTATTTCGTCGCTTACGAAAAAAGCTAAACACTAAATACAATGATGCAAGAGACGGCAAACGAAAATACTGTCGCTGTACAGCTGTCTACGGTTGCAATTCTTGGCTTTGAGTTTGGACTGTATCCTATCGTTGTCCAGTTAAGCTTTCCACGTAGTAATCAACTCTGCTTCATTGTTATGCTTGTTGAAACGCTCCTCCTAAACGCTCATCGACCCCCTTGACACTGGAAATCAGAAAGTGCTGGCGTAGTCATGTTTATTGTACACTTTGAAGGGTAAGTTTCCTACGGCGAGATGATATCAAAATTTCAAGCACGCGGATCGTGTGCGATTAAACGAGAAACTGCGGCTCCACAGTCATGATCAGTGACCAACATCCACTTGTTAATTGTGGACTTAGAGCGGTTTTCAACTGAGTGTCGTAAAACCAAAACCAGAATAATAACTCTAGCCAATCACAAAGGACACAGATAACCAAGTGAACCAATCAAAACACGAAGTAATTACATGTAGCTGACGCAAAGTGCGGGAAAACGCGTACGAGTGAATCACGATTGGTTTTGGTTT
>Ga0126343_10000888_pt1 | contig 12850 bp, 8 predicted proteins | sample Cyp2metagenome_FD_92531 | JGI IMG/M metagenome (GOLD analysis project Ga0126343, IMG submission 92531) | Coral microbial communities from Lord Howe Island, Old Settlement Bay, Australia - Cyphastrea 2 metagenome | ecosystem: Host-associated > Invertebrates > Cnidaria > Coral ... | reverse complement strand
GTGGTAGACGAGTCATTATCATGGAACAATCATATGTCATACATTGCCTCGAGAGTTTATCCTAAACTGAAACTTTTAAATAGAATTTCATCTTTTCTTAGCCCTGCTATTTTACTTAAGATTAATAAAATGACATTACTACCTATTTTGGACTATGGCTGCATCGTATGGGGTCTTTGCAGTAAGAAGAACCCCGATTTTTTGGAAAGGCTACAAAGTAAAGCAATGAGGGTAATTCTAAGAGCGAATCACTTAACGTGCACACAGTCAATGAGAGAGAGACTTGGCCTGTTAACATTATTTAACAGGCGCCGTTATTTACGCCTGCAATTAGTATATAAAATCGTAAATGACTATCACTGTCCCAGACAACTTCAAGGGTATTTTTCATTGCGATCAGAAATTCGCCATAAAACCCTTAGAGATAGTGGAGAACTTCATCTCCCAAGATATAAAACAGCCATGGGCGAGTCAACATTCGAGTATGCTGCTGGAAAGGAATGGAATGATCTCCCCAAGGAACTGCGCGCCTGCAAAGCGCTAGGACTTTTTAAAATTAGAACTTTTAAATTTTTAATAGAATTAGACAAGACGCAACACATATGTAGTGTATAAGTTCTCTTTTATATTGTAATTAATCTTCACTTGCATTGACGATTGAACTTGTATTTTTAGTATATTTCTTATGTACTGATCTCCAATTTATACCAGCGCTTTATTACGTTAAAATCGCTGATCGGATTTTTCAGTTTAAATAAAGCATTTATTATTATTATTATTATTAAGTTGGAATACCACAGTTCATCTTGAAAAGATGCTTCGACCATGTCGAACCACGCAAAAGAATGGGGATGCGTCCATACTTCTCTCAGTTAAGCGAGGAGGATTTAAACAGCTAAAAATAGCTTTCAGCAGGCCCTTTTGCTCCCGCTTTAGTGCATAGAAGAGTGGTGCAAGGGATGGCTTTGTTTCGTCTCTTAATTGCGACAGACGTTCTTGCTTTTTCAAAACAACAAGCCATACATACGCTCTTCGTACTCGAGAATCTGCCATTTTCTTTTTCAACAGCCCGCAAAGCGCGAGTGCAATCATAAGTGAACCGCTGTCATGTAAGCGCAGGGACTCACAGATTTAAGAGTGCCGTTCTAGTTTCAGGGGTGCCGTTTCAGAAATCAGCATTGAAAAAAGTTGAACATGCTTTGCCGTGTAAATCAAGCGGACCGTGCCCAAAACTATCGGCCAGCGTGCCAAAAGTTTGGAGTGCCGTGCCTAAAATGAATGTCGTGTAAATTCGCCTTAAAATAACGAATGACAACACCACGCGATGAAATAAAATGTTACTTCATTTGAATGAAATGAAGAAAATATACTCACCTTGCCTGGTTTCTGTTGTCCATTTGACCTGTTTCGTCGTGTTTGTGGGGTTTTCAGGTGTTTGTCGCAGCTTTCTATTGGCGAAGTCAAGGCTTGACACTGCTGTTTCGAAAGACCTGGGCCGCCAGACTGTTTTCTCGCCCAAATTCAAATCCGCTGCTCAATTTTTCCCTTCAATTAAAAGACGGATTGTCCATTTGTCCCCTTTTCCGTCGGCTTACAAACAAAATCTTCAAACTTTCCACTCCAATTCGAAGGATTTTTACTTAACTACTGGAGCTTTCAACTTTCCAACACCACAGCAACATGAGCGACCACTCCTGCATGACAAATGCGACTTACCCGGCGGGTGCACAGTCAAAAATTTCCGTCAAAAATATAACGGAGATTTGAGATGGCTGTTGGTAAAAATGTTATGAACATGGCCTTGATGTATTATGGAGTCAACCTTTATGCAAGAATTAAAGCTTGACAGAAGCATTTGATGAAATTGAGTTACCTGTTCTTGAAGACACTATAGAAATACCAGTTGTTGTAGTGCACAACAACTCGGACTAATTACAGACAGTAATTCAGATAACGAGGTTGAAGTTTCTAGTTCTGACATGGATGAATAAACTGAGAACTCCCCTGGACTCCCCTGATGAAAGTGAAATTAATAGTTCCCAAGAACAAACATTTTCTGCCAAGCAATATGCCCGTATGACTATTCTGGCCACGATTTCACAACATTGTATGATAGCATGAGGTTGCTGAAGATATCCTTGATTTAACGAAATCGATTTGTCCAGAAGAACGTCGCAGTGCAGTCCCTTAGTTTTACAAATAAACAGCAAGTGTATAGAAACTGTGAGCTTTTCATTTATGAAATCAGTGAAAGACGTTTTCCTCTTTTTCCTAAAGATAGAGGATGAAGTCAATAATAATAAAATTGTTCGACAGTGGGCTGTGATGGGTATGTTTGTGAACCTACAATTACCGGTATAATAAATATATACAGGATATATACTTTTTGGTTTTATTAAAATTGTAAATAACATATATTCGTTGATGCTGATGGGAATCTTTTGGTTAATATATTTATCAAATCTAAGAGCATTCATATTTCTATCAGTCAAACTCTGGTTGTTTGATTTAAGGGTCAATTTAAAAAGGTACAATTATACACTACACAGTTTGACATATGGTCCACTGACACCACAGAAAAACTAAAAATAATAACATTTTAGCAATATTTTTCAAGGAAGCCCTGAATATTTAAGGGTTTTCTTTTCATGAAAAAATGTATATTGATAACTTTACGTTGAAATCATGCTGGGTCTAGAGAGAAATGTTATCAGTGAAAAGAAATTTCCAATAATATTTCATATGTTTTAGCTATTCCCAAAAATTCCTAGATATTCCAAACACATTTTTGAAAAAGTCTTGGAAATAATAGAAGTTCCTAAGATTTCCTAATAATTCCCAGTCATACGTTTCACTATAGATCCGGTAGATGTATAAGGAGTCTAAATCTACTAGTGTTCTATCAGAAATGCCACTTGCTTATTAATTGGCTGTGCAAATCACTAACTATTCTGTAGTAGATCATGAGCAGCCTTGGAGTATGGGTGCATTTGGTAACGAAATAAAGACCACTCTTTTGTGTTTTCAAAGTGTCTGTGAAAAGGACTTGGATAAAGTTTGAATGACTAGTTAATTTATATTAAAACAATGAGATTATTCGCTCTCAATTTCTATCCGTGAAGAGAAACCATTTGCGTTTGTAAAATAAACAGGTATATAGGTCATTCCACTAAAAGAAAGCCTGCACTGGGATTTTTGTCAAACTTTGCCCGTTGATTGTTGTTGCGGAGCGAGCGTAGCGAGCGAGCAGCGACATAAACAAGATTGAAGAAGAATATTAGTATGTAGAAGGGAGTACGAATTCTTCAATTTATCACTTTTGACCAGAATGCATTGCATTTAACCAGATTGCACTCCGCCACTTTTATCAGAGTGCATGTGCCATGAACAACTCGAGGACGCCTTATCGAGTGGATTTCAGTGAGAATGATTAGGGGTTTTGTATTTTTCTGATTCACTGGTAAAACCATACGAAGGAAATTGTGCCTGAGTAGGGTTAGGGTTAGTGAAAGTCTGTAAATCTGGACAATTAATTGTGACATCTTAATTTTAAATTTGGTTGAATTCTTAAATGAAGAGAAATCGTCACTTCTAAAGCTTGTAAAATAATTAGAACGAGCAAAAACCGTAGAACACGCTCATTTCAGTTATGCTACGTGTTCAAACACAGTTCAGATCAGTGCAATGTATGTGCTTTTTTTTTGTCACAATCCCTTGTCACACTTCGCCATCGATGCACCATCATGCATGAAGGTGTAGATGAATCATTGCATAAAATATGATCAACGTAATGTGCCTCAGCATTATTATCTTTTTGGTACCTTAGTTTATAGAATATGAGCTTGAATTTTAAAACAAAAATGAGGGGGTCCCATTGTTTGTGAAGGAGTAACAGCACCTTGTTTATACCTATAAATCCTGATAATGGCACCATGATTATGCTTGCTAAATTCATATTTCCGACGATTGTTTCTAGTTCTACCCGGAGAATTTGTCCTTGTTTATTTAATTTACGTACTAGAGACGTTTATTACTTAATTCAAAACAACAGAAAAAATGATTTGCCTTCCTACTATTTTGAGAAAATGACGATTTACCCTTAGGTTAGGTCTAACCATAAAGAAAAAGCCGCGTTAATCAAGCATGAAATTGCCTGCAATACAGGGATGCAAAAATAGGGATGCACAATGCAAATAAAAGTTTGAAATAAAAGTTGTTTACTTAGGCTTTGGAACCCCCTTTGGAAATTCCAAATAGCCAATTTCAAGAGACAATGTCTAGTTCCAGAAAATTTCCATACCTCCCCCACGGAAGGGATTTTTTTTAACACCTACCCACCCCTCTGGAAATTCTAGTTAAGCCTCATACATTTCTTTAAATATTTTGGTCTCATAGAACCCACCCCCCCCCCCCTAGTCAAGTCCAATCTCGTCTGTGGGGAGGGGTATGGATATTTTCTAGAACCGCACAATTTCGAAGCAGCACACAGACAAAGCACATAGTTCAAATGTGGCACTTTCTCAAATAAATCCATTTTCTGTTGAATAATTAATAGGCATTAGGAATAATTATGAACTTCTTTATTTCCGGTTTTGAAGGTTGTTTCCCATTATGGATGAATTCCATCTGCAGACTGTTTACAGAGCTGGCACAGTACAACCTCCAGTCTTTGAAGCAATTAACAATGATGAAGGTATATTATGTTAAAGCTTGCAGAATTATGAACTAAATGAAGAATTCGAAAAGGAGTTAAGGTGCTTTTTGGTCTTGAAGTAATACAGGAAGCAACTTTTGTGGCTTTAAGTCTTTTTCTCGGCTATCTACATGCGAAGGGACAAACTTTACTATTGGCTGGAACAGAATACGTACATCCTTGCTCAAAATTGTTTGTAAATAAATTGACTGCAAAATGAATTTATTAAGCAATTGCCGTAACCACCACTTTAAGAGAACTGAAATGGAATTTTATTTAAGGTGTCCCATCAGTTGTAAGGCGAACCTAGCTATCACATGAATATTCATAGTAAACCCAGACAGATTCATTGTAGTACAGACCATTCATGGTTAGGGTATTTAGTTCATGGACCGATGCATTTGTTATTCAAGCAGTTGCTGATGCGTTAAACTAAAAAATTTACATTAGAGAATATCATCCAGATTTACATAAATTACTAATATTGGTCCAGTTAGATCAGAAACTGATTCTACCGTTATAAATATTGAACACCTTGATGAAAGAAGCTAAAGTCTATCTTTCAACTGTCCCTTTCAACCAATCAACCACTGAAGAAGCACCTCAACCAAATTACCTTGACCCAAAATGCACCGCTGATTCACTAATATTTTACGTATAACCTGCAACTCTCACTACGTGTTAATCATTTAATGGCTTTCTTGTGCAACAGACTGTAGAAGTCAATTGACTCTACATGTACATATTAATGTTAAAAGGTGTGTTCGCATGCTAAACAAAATTAATTAGTATATTCCATTCTAAAGTTTACGGGTAGACTGAATAAACAGTCTGTTATTTCAGGTTTGTTTACTTCCCTGGTTACACTAGGTATGTACTACTTGAGCTTTCAAAAGGCTTTCAAAAAGTCATTTCAAAAATTATCAATTATAAACTACTTAACAATTAGAATATGAACTCGAGATTTCTAAGAGGTGATAGTTGATGAGGCCGAAGGCCGAATCAACTATCGCCTCATAGAAATCGAGAGTGAATAATCTAATTGCTCGAGTAGAATTCTAACTGAAATTAACGCAACAAACGGTTTCCAATTATTTTTCCACGCATTATAAAATTTTAAGTACCTGTAAACAAAGTCGCACATACTGTCCTTGGCAAATTTGTAGTTGTTTACGGGTGGGCCCGCCTTTTCAAGTTTTCAAAGTCAAGAAACCGTAAATTTGTCTTTTTTAGTCTTCTTAGGAATTTAACTACTCGTTTACATCTAAAATTTCTTCCGAAACTGCGGAAAAACTATAAAAACATCACATTTCGTGGACGACCCGACAGCGACTGTACTCTAATGGCTGATAATATAGGAGTAGCTCAGCCAATCAGATTACAGCATTTGCATCAGTACACTAGTGGAATTGTACTAATTATTATATGTATCCACGCCTTCTTCGTAGTTTCCTGTGATTTTATTAGTCAGTGAATAAAACATTCAGCTGTTCAATATTTTAATGCATCGGTAAGACTTCAAGGACAACAGTACGTGTTAGTTGATTCTAATTATATTTATTAAACCTGGTTGAAATGCTTTCCCCCATTACCGTTTTTCTCGGTAAATGCTACACTTGACAGTTTTCGATTTTCTTCAGTTCGAGCTTGAAATTACCGTCTGTTGAAAGTCAGTTTACTGCGGTTTTTCACAGACGTCACTAAAATTCAAACTACAAAACTATTTACCCTCCTGATATTTTACTTTAATTACGTATAAGAGCAGCTAAAAACTAATATCCATACCAGTTTTTGTTCCGAATGGGTTCTTGGTTTTGTGATAAACTACGCTTGAATTTGCGTGACGCGGCATTTACATGACAGCCGAGTTGGTTTAAAAGTGACTTATTTCGGGTCTTATTTCGGGGAATTTGGCTATCTGAACAGTTCTCGTATTGGAAAAATTATTATTTTATTGTTTTTTATTTTCTCGAGAGACAAATTTACGTTTTTGTAGAAAAACTCAGTGACAGATGTTTCTGTTGGTTTCTGGTCGCCTTGTTAGAGCCCATCCGGATGGGCACCAACATGGCGTCTCAATACAAATCTCTAATATATAGATTTAGGCAAGCCTAAAAGCGTAGCTTCAGTTATTTATTTGGCTGGTGTAAATAATTATACAGTAATCCAGCATGTGAAGCAAATTTTGGACGATTTTGTAGCTTCGGCTGTTTCGTTCCAAAATTGCGCCCGAAAATGTGCAAAATCTCAAGTGCTATCTTTGCCAACGGCTTCGCAGCCCTTTTTTCGGCCGTAGCTTTACCAGTCCTTTATCAATAACCCTAAAAGAAATTTAGCAAGCATCTCACTAAACCCAATAATTAAATTAAACGAAGAAAACGACGAAGTCTCCTTAAATTGTAAACGCAGATGCATGAAAACATACGAGCGTCAAAAGCTGTCAAAGATACCGAAGATAGCAAATCAATGGTTTTCCTTATTCCAACAGTAAACAGAAGAAATTATAGTAGTCTACAAAGGGACTGTCTTCACTAACACAAAGAAAACTTCAAAACTCTCCTGGCAGTATTTACAAATACAGTTGTATTACTTTTAGACGTGAAGTTGTTGGTATACGACGAAAAACGACAGAAACCTGAGCTTATTTGTTTACAATATCCAACTCTATATTCAAGGACTCAAGTCGGCTTATTGTTTGAAATTTTTCAAATTTCTCTCGTATGGTTCCAAATAAGATAAATTAGGCAGATTTCAAAACTCCTATCGAAGATATAAAACTTAACCTACAAGCCTATCTCACCGGAGCGAAGCAACCACACAATTCTCATGGAAAAGGCGAAAGTTGCTATGTAATAAAGTCGCTTACCGCAATTTGGCAGTTCACATCAGTGTGAATCCCATAGGCAGAAGCTTCCCATGAAAGTTGCGAAGACTGAACTGAACTAATCTTTTTGAAAGATCGACGAATCAACCACTTTTTCTCGATGTGATTTTTCCTCTAAACACAAGAAACACGTTTGATTTCTCTTGTTACCACCTGATGAAATCATGTGGCTTCTTGCACGGCTGCACATCTCGACGCGCGAAGTCAGTTCTGTACGTAGTCTTCTGAGTCAATTTCTCAGGTACTTCAGCTCTTCTCTATAGGCCGAGACACACGATGCGACAAATCGCTGCGACACGTCGCCGCGAAGGTCGCTGCAACAAATGACAATCGTGTGACATGTGAAAATCGTTGTCGCTGCGATCTGTCGCACGAATTCAAACTGGTTTGAATTTGTGCGACGTATTGCAGCGACAAAATAAGCGCAAGGAGCCTTGTCGCACCGTGTGTACGCATCTGCGACAAATCGCTGCGACAAAATTTAAATCAACCAATATAAGGAAGCATCAATTAGTTTCTCGCCATATTAAATTTGAACTAGTTTACATTTCCAGTCTTCCAAAATCGATTACGTGCACAGAACAAGTGTCTTATCGCAGCGACTTGTCGCAGCATCATTGCAGACGATGGGACGTGTCGCTGCGATGTGTCGCAGCGATTTGTTGCATCGAGTGTCTCGGGCTTACAGCTCTCGTTCGCTCTACATCACAAAAGTCACGGCATTGTTTGGTATTATCTCCTTTCTCTAGCCGTGACTCGATCTAATTCACAGCATTGTTCAGTAGTACTATCCCGCCTTCTTTCTAGCCATGGCCTACTCTTTCGCGAACTTCCTCGCCACATCTTTGTCTGTTAATCCTTGCTCTCTGCCGTCCTCTGTCACGTTCTGATTCAGTTAAACCCTACCTTGAAACGTTAGATCAACCTCTCCGATCGTTTGTCGACATGGCAAATAGAAATGAGTGTTTTTCTGACTTTCCTAAACAAAAAACCGCCAAGGAAAGATGGCATTCCTTAGTTTCCCGTATGGGTGAGCGTGAGGAATATCTCGAGACGCCCCTCCCCCTCTCCCTAGTATGTACGGATGGACGGACGTTCGCTCGCTCGTAAGCTGACGTCATAACCAAATTTTCTCGGCTTGATGGGTTACAAATTTTTCTTACCCATGGTGCTTGGCTGGCGCGCTTCTCGCGCTAAAGCTCCGCAATAAATTTGAGGAAACAGCTCCTCCGCACATATGAAAAATTTCTGTGACCTGAATCTTGGCGAGGGTCTTTGCTTAGTTACCTTCTTTCTTTTCTCAGATTCTGGACAAAATCTATTAAACGGTTTTGATTTTTATTTTGATCTATTTTGAATGGCGTGACACTGAAAACCAGCAATAGTCGAAGATGTCAATGAAATTGTGGGTTCCCCTCGCAAATTTTTGTATCAAAATGTTGATTATGCAAAATTGATTAATATCCAAATATACTAAGGGAAACCTAAATATTAAAATCTATCGATAAGCACCGCCACAAAAAATGCATTATTTATTTATTGATTTATTTATTCATTAACTTTTTTATCTATTTATTTATTTATTAATTTATTTATTTGTTTATTTATTTTTTGGGGGCTCCAAGTTGTCCATTGTTTTCTCTCTTGGGAAACTAGGCTCTTAAATTTTCTTTTTTTTTTTAATAGTTCCCCCGTAAATCCAAGGATTGGCGACTGCTTATTTCGAGCAATGCAAGAGTTGGTAGATAAACCCCATTCGCTCGGCCTAGTGAAAGTCAGTCTAATTTACTGCGCCTGTTCAGTTTTACAACACAGATATTTCGTTATTTCGTAAGTGTCCTATGGACTTTCATCTAGGATTGTAGTTTCCAGGCTCTTCACCTAAAGTAGGTTGGATCACTTAACGATTAAAAATTCGTCACAAACCAAATGGCATGTTTTGATCACCCTTTTAGGGATGTGTGGGGATGGTAAGCAGCTGCCTTATCGCTAATATGAAACACTTTTCTGTTTTATGAGAGGGGAAAGCTCTGATTAAGCAGAGGATGTGGATGTTAGCGAATTATGGGGATCTGCACCGCAGGATTCTGTCAGATGCCCTATAATTAGAAATCAGATCGAAGATTATAACTCGTAGGTTCAAATGTACCTCGGTTGGCAAAAATTATCGTATCATGTTTCCTACCCGTGTCCTATCACGCCTTAGGGGTGTCCCTGGTTGCTGTTCCTGAATTGTCAATGATCTCTCTCAGTGTGCAGCTACAGTCATGTTAATGCATCTTTTTAAACATTACAGGTAATTTAAGATATTGTTGTTAACTAGTGTTAACTAAGTTAACATAGACCTTTGCCATCAGTTGCCTGTCAACAGTTCAGTTCATCCGAACAGTCAGCGGTCCTCAGACTACCTCAATGTAGTGTAGCCACCCCTACATGTACCACGCACCCGCCTACTAAGAGTGTGGCTGTTGGCTGATATAAGACTTCGCATATGCTGACGACACTTAAATCTACTTTTCCGCCAAATCAGATATGGAGAAAAAGACATCACTGAACAACAATCTTGAAACACATTTTTCCTGTACCTACTCACCCTCAGATATACAACCTCCTAATTGAAACTAACTTTGTTCGGGAGCTCCTCTGAAGTCTTAAAAACTCTTGTTTTTTTCTTCAAGAATGCCCATTCCAGATTAATATACCAGATAAACTTTTCAGGTTTCATCAGTTTCAGCTTCTAAAGTGCAGGTTTCCTTATGAAATTCGTCTCCAAAGAGGCCCAAAATTCGAACATCGTTACCGCCATTTTGAACAGTACTCAGCAGCCAAGCCACGTCATTTCGTCTGAGAGATTTTGTTCAAGTGGCTTCCGTAATTACCACACTGGGTTGTGGCTGCTCTTGAGCCATGTTATTTGGAGCCAAATAAGCTTAAAACTTCGAAATGTAAGCAGTGAAGATAGTGAAGTGAATAATCATGTGGAAAAAATTGATTTTGCTGGCCTTGTGAAGGATGCCAAGTCAGTTGCAGGTTTTTCTCCTTTCCACCGATTTCCATTCGGACGGAGTGACGTTACATAAACACGGCCTGGCTGCAGAGACAGTTTCAAAATCGCGGCCTCCGAAATCGCTTGGGGCACTTCAGGGACGGAAAATTTGGTGAGTGGATAAGTTGAGCGTATTCTTGCTATAGGCGAAGGCAGGAAAAGAAAGCTTTTTGGAGAGAAATTCTCCTTCAACACATAATTAGCAAACTGATAGAGCGGAATTTTTTTTCTTTTAAGATCTTGAAGAGATCATCTTCAACCTGAGTATGTATTACAAAGGGACCCTTGAAGGTGAGTGAAAGTCTTACATTATGTGATTTCAATGCCTCCTCCAGCAAAGTGCAGTTCAGTAAAACCTTTCTTCAATACACACCGAATAAAAAATCTGGAAATAAAATTCCTTTTTATACATATCCAGAAACTTACACTGTGGGAGTGACCAAATGCAATGGCAGATCCACGCCTTGAGCTGAGGCAAGGGGAGCATCTGTTCAGCTTTGTCTCCCTAGAACCTGGGAAATTTCCTAGGCAACAGCGTATAGGCCAAAGTATATAGGCCAAAGCCCAACCTGTGCAGGATTTTTAGACCTGCTCCTGCGCACACTCCAAAGAAAGATTCACATAAATTTGGTCCAGGAAAAAATTCTGATTCCTCACTAATGGCCTTCTGCATACTTGTCTGATCACCACTGACCACTGGACCTCAGGAACATTTTCATGAGTTAGGTCACTAACTGGCTTTATTATCCTCTTTTAAAACAGAAATTGATGATGATAATTCGTCAAGCACTGATGCCCCTACCTCACTTCAAGTTGACAGAAGTCATAAAATTAGAGAGGTCAGCATGACTTAATCCTAGTGCACTTGAGGATTTCAAAAAAATTAATCACACTTAGAATCTTACTGTTGATTTTATATAGCCTCTGTTATATATTTAGGCAATTTTTGTCTCAGCATGCCATGGAATCTAGCACTTGAAGTTTCTCCGATTCAAGGGCAGGTTTTCAAAGAAAAGCCACAAACATTTGTTCAGAGTAACGTGGCAGGTAACTGTGGGTTATAATTGGTAGATTTTGATCCATGTTGTTTCCGTTTTTAAGGGTTGTAGGTTGTAATGATAATGGAATGGAATGGTATTAAAACGCGATTGTTAGTTAACAGTTCAGTTTTAGAGTTCGTATGTGAATGAAAAGCACAATAAACAAAAGTTTGGAGTTTGATATGGTGAAGGTCGTAAGCAAGAAGAATTTTTTGTTTCATTTCGTTGATTTTATTTGTTAATTTTGGGACATGGTCCTAAGGACCTTCTTATTTTTCCTCCGTATAATGGATTATACAAGTTGTTCTTCTCTAGTAAGTGTTTCAGTGCTTAAACTTTGCCGCCACCTTATTTACAGCACGTCACCACAAGAAGGTCTCCAAGAAGGAAGCGAGAACAATCAGAGGAAGATGACACTTCTGGGCCAGCGAAGAGGTCTTTTGAAAGTCCTCTTCCCGAGGATGGTAGACTGCCTATTACTGCTCATTAGCTTCATTTTTATTAGTTGTTCTGTTAGTGTATACAATTAGACGTGTGGTGGCTTCTAGGTCGGTGCGCTCGCCTCCGGTTTGAGGGGTCCAGGTTTGAGCCTTTACCTTTGGTGTGCACAGTACCTTTGCTGACTTTTTGCGTCAGTCTGTGAACAATACCCTGGCAAGAAAAGGTTGACTGAGTACCTCTTATGTCAGCCTAGGTTATTGCCATCCTTTCTTCATCTTGCCTGATTTCACCTGCCTTCTCTATTATAAGGACGTTCGCGGGAAAACGCTCTAGTCGGTAAATCTTTTTTTTGGAACTTTTTACGGTAGTCAGATAATGAGACACTTGTATCAGAAATGAAAAAAAAATGGGGGTCACCGATTTTGTTTCAGAGATAAGGCGTGTGGAAAACTACCCTAATTTTGAAAAATTGGCGTGCATAATTCAGAATGATCTACAAGGGTTTAGAGTTAAAAATATTGAAGTTGAGTTAACGGACGCAAACGACCTCAGTCATATTTTGTAGAAGTGGGTCTGTTGCGTAAATAATTCTAAATATTGCCAACATTTTCACAAAACTTAAACCTTGCATACGGCGGCTGAGCCCGCAGTACGATCGGCAGTCAAAATTTTGGTGTCCTAAAGAAACAATACGATAACAGCCTTTTTCTTCGCAGCTAACAAAAATAAAAACAGTGCACAAGTTC
>Ga0126343_10000887_pt1 | contig 12851 bp, 5 predicted proteins | sample Cyp2metagenome_FD_92531 | JGI IMG/M metagenome (GOLD analysis project Ga0126343, IMG submission 92531) | Coral microbial communities from Lord Howe Island, Old Settlement Bay, Australia - Cyphastrea 2 metagenome | ecosystem: Host-associated > Invertebrates > Cnidaria > Coral ... | reverse complement strand
TTTTACACGCGCAAAACAATAAAACACGCTCTTTCTATGTTTTATACTCTGATAAAACATAGGTTTTTGACCAATCAGAGCGCGCGCAGGGTCCTATCTATATTTTAAAAGCTGATAAACCACTTGGGATGTTGGTAGAACACTCGGAGAATTCGTAAATTCTTCTCGTGTTCTACCAACATCCCGCGTGGTTTATCAGCCTATAACCCATAGAAACTTGTCGTTTATTCCTCAATTAAATTTAACTCTTTTCTCTGGCCGTACTTTTTGTCTCGCTTCCATTTCCATCGCCTCCTCTTATAATAGTCTCGCCCAATTCTCTTCGCTTACTTCGAACTCTCTCCAGGTTCTTTCGCCCCCTCTTCTCTCTTGTAGTCTAACCTCATTCTCTCTGCTTTCTTTTTGCTTCCCTTCAGTTTCTTTCGCCCCCTCCTCTCTCATATAGTCTCACCCATTTCTCTTCGCTTATTTCGAACTCTCTTCAGGTTCTTTCGCCCCCTCTTCTCTCTTATAGTCTAACATCATTCTCTCTGCTTCCTTTTTGCTTTCCTTCAGTTTCTTTCGCCCTCTCTTCTCTCTTATAGTCTAACCTCATTCTCTCTGCTTCCTTTTTGCTTCCCTTCAGTTTCTTTCGCCCCCTCCTCTCTCATATAGTCTCACCCATTTCTCTTCTCTTACTTCGAACTCTCTTCAGGTTCTTTCGCCCCCTCTTCTCTCTTATAGTCTAACCTCATTCTCTCTGCTTCCTTTTTGCTTCCCTCCAGTTTCTTTCGCCCCCTCTTCTCTCTTATAGTCTCACCCAATTCTCTTCGCTTACTTCGAACTCTCTTCAGGTTCTTTCGCCCCCTCTTCTCTCTTATAGACTAACCTCATTCTCTTCGCTTCCTTTTTTCTTCTCTTCAGTTGCTTTCGCCCTCTCCTCTGACAGCGCACACAGGGTCCTATCTATGTTATCTATATTATTAAGTCAGATAAATCGTGGGTTTTTGACCAATCAATGCGCGCGCATGGTCCTATGTGTATCATAAAGGTATATGTATGGTTCAAAAGTAGATATATAAATGCCATCGAATTGGATCAGCCCAGGAATGGATTAATTTACGTTTTCAAGCTATATTAGCATCTGAAATCGGTTATAGGTTGATCGCACCATTACTACTTGGATAGCTGTAGTAATTCTAGAGCTAACACATGCGAAAAGTCCCAACGTCTGGAAGGGATGTATTTATTAGATCTGCAAGAGAGGCATATTTAAAATCTTTGGACAGAGTTTTGAAAAGGACCAAGAGCAAAGTAAGAGACAAAAGAACGAGCTCTCGAGAATGAGCTCTTCAATGAAATCTCTCAGTTCAAGGTGAATAAAGAACAACGTACAAAGTAAGTCACATCTGTACCACTTTCATCAATGACATCCAACGACAACCAATGTTCGTGCGCACTTTTAATTTCATTTTCTGTTACATTTGTGCACCTTTGTAATCTAACATTTCTCTCTCTGTTCCCAGCTAGGCGTTCAGCAGCTTTGTAGGGTCTCCACGTTGTTTGGCGCAGGGAGGGTTGCACCAAGCTGGGGGGTTTTTCTCCCAGTAAAGATGGCCAGCCGTTCGAACAGCTGTGTAGTAGACGTCTGCACCAAACGATTCACACCTCTTCACTTTATTAGTCAGGGTACTCAAAAAGCGTTTTCTTTTGACGTTCTTGCACAGCTCGTACATATCGCGTTTAAACGCGTCGTCACACTGCTTTTGGTTCCATCCATAGAGCTCGCCCTGTAAACAGTGCAGATAGTCAGTTATAACTCAAGGCACCTTAAACATTACGAGGGAGAAATTTGAAAACGGCGTTTGCACCCTGAAAACGTATCAAATGTATATTTTACGATAACTGCAGAAATCCACGCGCGCTCATTGGCTAATTGTTATGGTCAATATGCGTACAGACACATGAATTTGAAATTCGTGCGACGCGTCAGCGTGCGAGAGCGCGCAATTCGACAATTTATTATCGTACAAAAAAACCAAATTGACGTCAGTTTTTTTATGCGTCTGTGCTGTTATTGACAATGAATTTCATTTCGTCATAACATTGTCAAAGTAGTCTGCGGATCCACTCGGATATCGCCTCATGGATCCACAGCTACTTTGACAATGTGATGACGAAATTCATAAAAAAACTTACGCGCCAATCACCCGCCATTTTGGATTTGTGTTTGAGGAAACCTCGGGCTGAGAAATCACGTGATCATCGTAATGTTATCGATTTCGAAATGATCTACCTGGTTTTCAAAGTGTTTCCGTCCATCCTCTATCGCAAAGCTGCCGTTTTTAGACATTCCTTCAGTTTGAGGCTAAGAGCGGCGTGGCCGACTGGTTCACAACGCCGGATTTGAAATCTGGAGGTCTCTGGTTCAAATCCTCCACATTACCGCAAACTAGATTTGTTCTCAGTAGTCCCGAGTTCAACTCCTCGACCGCGTGGTGTAAATAGCCAACTGTTCAGTCTATTGCCAGTTGGGATTCTTGATAGTTTATGTTAAATTTGAAACATTTGTTTGTTTATTCAGTGTCTCCAATTCGGCACATTTGATAGTGCTAAATACATTTGACACTTAAATATAGTACTATTATTATCATTACTATTATTATTATTATTATTATTATTATTGTCATTTTCGTGACGAACTAGCGTGAAAACGGTAGACCTAACTGCAGAAGTAAAGCTGCGTTTTCTAAGTTCTCGGGCGTAAAGTGGAGTTTGCCTAAACCATTGTTCCTCAGTTATCAAAGCTTGGTGACAAACAAAATACAAACAGCGGAATAATAAGCAAAGCATCATAAGAGCGCACATATTGAGTACGTTGTGGAACGACTTTCAATATTTATATTGGTAACGAGAACGTGACCGAAGCGTGAACCTCATAGGTTACTTTAGTTAAAGCTTAGCTCCTTCTCAGACTTAACGCATATTACTTAGTGCGTTTTACACATGAGCCGGCTCTGGATCAGGTATGGAGGGAACCCTCGTCCCGCGTTTTGGCACTCCTCATTGCTGATTGACTGATTGTTTATATACATAGTTCCACATGTGTTATGTTCCACTTGATATATGCCCTCTTACCGTACCCAAATTCTTAATTGACCAATAAGAGTCCGTGGCTGATGTCCTGATATTCTAAGACATCAAGTCACTGAGCTGATGTGGCCACGATATCACACCGGCTCGCTTGGCTGAATTTGGGTACGGTAAATACCTAACCGTTTGGTCTCGCCGTAGTAACCATGGCTCGGCAACACTCGCCAGATAGTCCCTCGAAGGGTACCGAAAAGATATGACTGTAGGTATAACTGTAGGTATAAATATTCACGAATCAGAATCTTACACAGTAATAGCAGACATCGTGTTTGACGCAGGCTGGAGTAAACGTCCCTTTGTAAAAGAACGGAAGGTCAAGCGGCACGCTACAGCCATTAGTCTCTATGTAGCAGTCGGACTGTAACGTCACTTTTGGGTTCATCGACAGGATCAACAGCAAGATGGTAACGCGAAGTGGTACCATTCTCATTTCGAGGCTATGAAGTGATGGAAGAAAAAAATAAAATAACAACATTTATAAGATACACACGAGTGACCAAAAATGATACCCGTGACGTGATATGATAACATTTCAAAGCTGTGAAATGCTATCCTATCTATTATATGGCCAGCTCCGTGAGCGGGCAAGATGAATCAAATCGTGCGCTGTGATTGGCTACCCGAGCTGGCAAGATGGAGCTATTTTGCCCGCTCGAGACTACCCGCCGTATCCCGCAAGAAACATTTTCCCGACACCCATATAATAAATCCTTCATTGACCAGGCTTGTTCGGTCAAGATGGCTGGATATTGACCTCGCTATTTTTTTTTGCGAGTGGAGGTCGAGGTCCATAAACACGCCATCTTGACCTCTCCCTTGGTCAATAACCGATATATATCACGCCACCGTTGAATTGTCTAATCACTAGACAGTAATAAATTGGTTTGACCAACCGGAGTGCACGCTAGATTTTAGCTGACACGGTTGGCGGGAAGAGTTGCTGGGCAGTTTTATCAACGAAGTCTCCGCTTTAGAATTCGTGAATGTCTCCGATGAAGATATTTGTCAGTTTCTCAACGATATAGCAAAAACAGGAACACGACAAGAAAAGTCTCTCAAGATGTAGCGTTGTTCAAGACCTTTCTCAGGGAAAGTAAACTGAATGACCCAAAGGAACTGACACCGCTGCAGTTGGACACACCTTTGAGACAGATTTATGTTCTTACACTTCTTTGCACTTAAACGTGAAGGCTCGCTCGTTCGCGATATGTATTAAAAACTCGTGAATTAGAACGAATTAGAAGGCTCTTATATGTAATAATAGAAGGCTCTTATATGTAATAATATAAACATTATTCAAACGTCACTGTAGTATCGATGTATCGTCCCAAAGTAAATTCAGAGCCATCTGACAAGTTTGAATAGAAAAGAACATTTTTCATTGCAATAAGCCGAAACTTGGTTTCCATGCACTATGATAATTCTCGATTTCGTGTAGCTTATTTTTTCTATATCTATAATAATAGGAAGCTTGATATACTAATTTTACTGACACTAGGATACGAAATTTCATGATGGTCTATGAATAGTGAAGCGAGATCGAAACGTACATTTTAACTCCGTCAGCAACTTTGTGCCAACTTTTCTTTTCCGCTTCTTGAAGCTTTCTTCGTACTTTTTGTCTCAGAACTCGTCTTTTTGTATTTTCAATTGTTTCATAAATTTCGACATTGTAAATTCATCTGGTGCCATTCGATAGAGCGAACTAAATGTCTTTCACCTCAGTTAGCGTTAATTCCGCATTAGGAAGTGTTTTTTGGTATCACCGCTGGTTTAGCTTTCAAACGAATTCCGCTCATGCATATTCAACTGGTCGGACAACCTCATATATTTCAGTATATTGCGAAAAAATTCTATTTCTTCTGAGAAATCACCTAATATTTCAACTGCTTTCAATTATCCGGCTATTTCTAAATCCGAACAACTGGATATGATTTTGGCTTCTGGTGTTTTCAGTGATTCAAACTTTCAATTGTTTAATCTGTTAGGCACACTAGCCCTTCTGTTAGTTTTTTCTTAGTGATAGTGGAATATATATATATATTTATTTATTTTTTTATTTTGCCACACCACAGATATAATGAAAACTGTAAAAGAAAAAATAGAAAGAATGGATCTAACAATGGCGAGGAGACCCAAAGGAAACTATGAAGCTTATATTAATTAAGTCTCCTCAGTTATTGTTTTACAAGATGAAATCAAAAAAAGACGATAAGAACATGACGACGGATACAATTTCAATTTGATACAATTACAATATCCAGCTACAGGAAAGTTAATACTTTACACATTTGGATGAAAACTGTCAGTAGTTATCACAGAAAAACGCCTTTAGTGCTTTTTTAAAGGAGACAGAGGAGGACGTGTTGACGATTTCGGTACAGGACACAATGTCGATGATATTCTTGTAATTTTGGCCGTGTTAAGGTGTAACGTACTGCAAAAGGAAAGCAAATTGGGATACTTTGAGAGATTTGTCCAACATATAACCGACTGAAGAATTTGAAAAATTAACGTCTAGTTGACTCATTCAAATTTGCTTACTTATTGAACATTAATCAAGTTTTGGCAATAGACATCATGCATGCCTGCAACGGTGTTTGGATATCTGATCTTAATTAGCATAGATTTTTACGATTTTATTTCTCCATATCTTCCAAGTTTTAATTTCGATTGAGAAGATATATTTAACACACAAGACGGTGTTTGAGGACGTGACATATCCAAACACCTCGAAGCTGGTCAGATATACTCCCTTGCAAGTCGTATTTTCAACTCTCTCCTCTGTGCTTGGAAATGTGATCAAACACGGTCTATCGTGTTTGATATATTACATCATAACGTTGCATGTATACAGCTGTAAATCACTATAACACTCATTTTATAACTTCAGTGCACTTACATAAAGCCTCTTCACAAAACTTAACCATTATCATGACTATCATCCGGTGAAAATATTTTTTTAATGATCGACGTTTAGGTTTGTCTTTAGGCTTGTCTTGTCTAACATTAAATCTTTGCTTGCCTTGTGTAGTGAAAATAGGAAACAACTAGTTCACACTGTAAAAAGGATTTTCTCCTACTAGTACTTATTAAAATTTTACATGTTGTCTGAGCAATGCAATTTCTGTAAGCCTTTCGGAGAAACGAACTCCGTGTAACTAAAAATTCGTGTTTACATACTTATCTTGGAATTCTTCAGTGCTCCTCGAGATCCCCAACCGGTGAAAAACGGGAACTTAAAAGGCGATATAGCGTAATAAACGACCCAGTTTTATATTGCAGGGTTAGCAATTAACCGATACATGCATGTCACTCACTAGTTAATGAACTGTGATAGCCTCAAGCAGTGGAGCGCCTTAAGTCTCTAGTACCATTTCAAATATCATGTGCGCGCTATTCCATTCAGAATGATAGAGCCACTTTAAACGGTATGAAGAGTACTCTTTGCATAAATAAATTCCGAAAAAGTAAATGCTTATCAGCTGCGCCTGTGAAACACATTTCGCGATCATTTTTAATCCCACACCCCAATTTAAGGGACATCGTTTGAAAACTGAACACAATATTCATCACGTAACGATACCAAAATGCCTTCGATTGAATAAAGACTATTTTTGCCACTGTTTTTGCCTCAAATGAAACTCTCAAAAATAAAGTTTCTAATAATATTTTCGCCTTTTAGAATAATAGTCGTTACGGACCGGACGGGTAACCTTTTTTCAGATATACTTAAGAAACTCCCCACACAAGAACTGATGCCGTGCAAATAAAATCCTAAGCTCTGAATCAAACCAAGTTAGCAGCTCTCATATTCTCACTTACTATCCTCACGTATAATCTTACACTTTCTCACCTAAATTTCTATCTATCTCCGGGAACTGAGGAGATTTAAACAGCAAACAAGTCTGTAAATGTATCATTCAACAGGCGCGAGGTCAGAAAGTCTCAGGGCAATATGGACCGATTTTTGTTTTGTCGCACGACAGTGACAAGTTTATTCAAAAACGCTCTAATTCAGCAAACTGTTGGCGAGACATGAAGGACAAAACCTCTCAGAGGTCAGGGTGACCATAGGAAAATTTATCTTTTCTGTAATGACTTGAAAATTAAGCAAATGCACGAGATTAATTTCATGAGCAGTCCATCAAAGGGGTTTTTATTGAAAAGTTCAGATCACATAGGAAACCAATCAGATTACTGGACGATCTAAATATCGTGCTTTGAACAAATTTCAATTAGCCGTAGTTGACATGAATCGTGGGTGTTACTGAAAATTCATTTTTTTATATAGTTATAGTGATATTTGCAAAGCTTTGGTTTGAGGACTTTGATAACTGCTCATACAACACGGAATCACAAATAATCTGGTGAGAATAGGCCTTCTGATAAATAATAATGATATCTTCCGAAACGGAAAGATTTTCTATTTGTGTTTTGTGGTGGCAAATAAATGGATGGTTGTGGTTGTTCTATAAACTCTCCCGAAATTGTTAGGGAAAGATTGATCATTTAAGTTTGATTCGTTTGCCTTAATGGCAGCTTAAAATTGAAAAAAACTCATTTTATAGCTTGTCCAACATAACTTGTCCGGAAAGAAACAAAAAAAATATCATACGTACCATAAAGAGTTGTTAGAGGGAAGTTGCCGGCCCTGATGCTATAGCGCGTGTGAATCCAACAGACGGAGGGAATTCTACCTATAAACAAAAGCATCAAACCCAGAAATGTTCGTCAATATTGATTATGTAATAACTGAAAGCCGCCATCTTTTTATTCAGTGATGACTAACTGAATGTCAGAGCATGCAGGGGGTAAACCGGGGCCGGACGAGTCCAGAGGAGGGTGCTACTTATTACTTATTATACCTACACTGTACTATAAGGAGTATTTCTGTCAAAGCTTCGTTTACCATGAACATAGTTAATAGAGAAGAATGGTTAGGAATCCTTGTAACAATCAAAGGGGCGTTAAAAAAAAGGCTGGACATGATGATGCCAAGATTTATGTTGGAAGGCGCACCACCGTGAAAATGCAATCTAATGTTACTCTTACACTATGCATGAGTTACGTAACCAAAAAGTTTCCGTTGCCTAGTTCATCCCGTAGGTCAGACGAATTGAACTATTTAGAGTAGTGCACGGTCAGGCCAGAGACCCAAACGAAAAGAGACAATGAAGAGCCTAGTCGGGTTTCGTAACGGTTCCACTCTGTTTTCTATGAACGAGAAACTTGGAGAAATGTGGATTTACTTTCTTAGTCTCGTGATTGCCTCCAATGTAACATGTGCATGTGTTCTAATGACCTCAGATGAAACTCAAAATCGAAATCTATACTATTATTTTTCTGGTCGGCATTGTCTAGCTTTGTTTGTTAGCTACAGTTTATAATTAGCCACTCAAGACCTTTTAGGGCTCACCAAGGCTCTTTGCGCATGCAGCCTGACACCAAGCCGGTGATAATTTCTCGAAGGTAGCTTGGTCAAAATACTAAACGGCGTTGTGATAATCATCTGCGCCAGCCATGCACCGCCTCACCTTGTCCGATACCACTCCTTTCACCCGGTTCCAAACGCTTGTCAGAGACCCTTACCCTTGGTGCTCCGCTTGGACACACTGAACAAGTCGTTTTTGAAAACGCGGTATCGCAATGTGCTCGACTCCGGCCTTGTAGCTGACCCTGACGAAAGAAAACTGTGAAATAAAGCTTTAAGGCGGGGGCCAACTTGAGAGCCGTATTTTGGCTGAGTATTATGTTTTGAATGCAAATATCTCGTTCACGTTTCAAGCAATCAAGAATCTCTCTGCTCATCCCACATATCTATGTTTTGGGCCGTTCTGTAAATTTTTTGGTGATTTTTTGGTATATTTGGAGATAAATAGTTTTTCTCAAAGGATTAGTAAAATTTATGGAAATAGCAGGAAATTTTGAAGATTTGGTGTTGTTTTAAAATTAAAGTTTGAAGTTAAAAGTTGGCAGATACACACCAAACAGTTGCCTAACAACCAGGGGTGTCATTGTGGGGTCGGGCAACTGTCTGGTGGTGTTCCATAACCTTCAAATAAACCGTTCATGACCTTGATGAATACTTCCACAACCAAGATTACACACATCTATATTTCACCTCGTCCTTGTTTTCTAGCGGATCGGGCCTGCTGAGTACGTGCATTCACAAGCATCCCGGAATGCCCGGATATAAAAAACGCAATCGACTGCGCAAGTCTACAATCTTACATCCGACAGATTTTGGCCAAATCTCGCTATTGTAAAGAATAGTCAGCTGTCTCGCTTTTGCTCGCCAGCAAATATTCTCGGCCTAAAATCTACAGAAAGGGGAAAATTTATTAGCCTGGACAGAAAAAAAAAACAATATTATTGGCAGAAAATCGGAAATCTTATAATAATGCAAAAGCTCAAATTGTAGCCATGTTTATTCATCATAGATTGAGTGTCTGTTTCCAGTTTCATAATAGAACCCTGGTCTTTCTCACTGACTTAGAGATGAAGATCTGTTGCCTATTTCTTCATGTATGTTAAATCAAATGCAACTAATCTTACACAACTATAATAGACATCGTGTTTGTTGCATGCAGAGGTGAACATTGCTTTGTTTGGAAACGGAGAGCCACACGGAATGCTGCAGCCATTAGTATGCACGGGACACGAGCCTGGGGTGGGTTTGCCTTCCCTCCAAGGAAAACAAACATCAATAGTGGCAGCATCATGAAAGGCGAGTCATGGCTGTCAAAGTTGTATCTGAGTACAAACGTTTACAATAAAGGCGAGGAATTTAATACATTGAGTACAGAACTCTAGGCTTAATTGACCGTCGAGTGGTGTGACAATCAAGCTGGTTTTCTATTTCTTTCTTAAAACATCGCGACGAATAAAAGGAAAACAACTTGTTAACGTTGATTATCAAAATATAAATTCTCTTTGATCGCCCCCTCTTTACGTCAACAGCGCGTGCTAGTTCTGTGTTTCCATTGAGTTATAGAAACACGATTTTTAACCTATCAGCGCGCGTAATTTCTTAGGACTGTTTTTTAAATATATATACGCTATTGACTTTTCACTCGTTTTCAACGATTGGGATCCTGGGCTTTCTGGCGCAACTCAGGTACCATGATAGCCTACGAGTAGGCACGAGCACAAGCGGACTCCTTCCCGCCAGATCGCTTTGCTCTTTGCGCTTGCGCACGAGACTCAAAGGTGAGCCCAGGGCGGAAAAAGGCCGGGCGGTGAAACGGGCAGTCCGCTCTTTGTTCAATATATGATGCGGAGAAGGACTGGCTCGAGCGCTCCTTCCGCGCTTCTGGTGAGATTTACGGCTACCAAAAATTTCCTCTCAACGAACCGGAAATCAACTTATTCTTTCTTTATTTTTGAGCCACCAGTGGCGCATTTGCAAAAGTCTTTTTGATTCTATAGACCCAAAATGCATAATGTAATGATGCTTTTAAAGTAGTTTCGTCGTGGGCTTCCCAAATTTGAGAGAAGTGAGACTGTATCGAATGCAGGTATGTCCCGCTTACCAAGCCGTGATCCGCTTCTTCTTTAAATTTACGGCTACTCCACATTACTCCACTCTAAATTTTAAATATGTTGGAGATCGATAGCTATTACATAACATAGTAAAAATCAGCTGGATATATTTGGATATAGCAGCGTGTCAGAAATTCAAAGTTTCCCTACTCTTGTCACACGCTTCCTTGGATTTCGCCAAAGAGTACATTGCCACCGAAAAGTAATAAAATTTTGGATGTTTGAGTTTTACCTGAATTGCAAGCAACACGTGATGCTTCATTAAGGCATAAGAACTTTCGTCTGTAAGTACTGCTCAGTTTTGTTTGTACAAAAATCCAATTTTATCGCTGGTCGTCGATGAAAAGGAACGCCGTCGGACCCGTGTTTTGTAGGTAAACACGACGAATTGAACTTAATAAAGACGCACATAGAACTCAAACAATATCTTTAGCTTTAAATATGTTTTACACTGATTTAATAAATTTTTTGAGCCCTGTTGAGAACCATAAGAAGTTTAGCTGGAAATATGGGAAGAGAGCAGAGATATTGACTCAGCAAAATTCTATATCACGGTAGCATTTTGCACTCAACCCGAAAAACAATTTCATTTTGCTGTTTGAGTTCTCAAAACTTCTTGTCTTCATCATTTCGCAGGATAAAATTCCACTCTGTCGAAAAAACCGTGATCTTAGTAGCCTTTTAGCGGGGTCAAAAACTATCGCATCATCTCAGCAGAAAAGATGGCGAAAAACTACTTTGACAAAATTTTATGTTGACAAATTTAAAAAAGCACCGACTCGGACTTCTTTTTTTGTTTAAAGTGCGCGCCCCACATCATGCAAATTAGCTACTTGTACAGGTCAGACTTTCCTTCTCGCCAAGCAACCAAACAACAAGGAACAACAACAAACTGATCCAAAACAGATATTAGTTATGATTAAGCATTGTTCTGATTGTTCTGAGAAACGCGCAAATTAACCGGCGATGCCTGAGTGAAGAGTTGCATACTCTTTATTTGTAAGTTAGAAGAAAACCAAACGATAGCGCGTACAACTAGCGCGAGCAGGTCTTAAAGCGCGAAATATGAAGTCCTGTTTTCAACCCTGAAAGAAACTCACCATTTCCCTTTGACTAAGAACAAACAATGCACCAAAAGGAGTTGCTAATTCATATAGAAGCGAGTCTCGTGGAATTCCTTTTTAGAAATCTAAGTTCCTCTGAAAGTACTAAGCGGAATCTCCTTGTTTTAGTGGGGCCCAGTCTACTGCATCACAACATTTTGCTCGGACCCGCTCGTTTCACCTACCTATAAGCGCCCTGATGAGCCTTCTCGCAGGCTAGTACATATACCATGACCATGACCAGAGTCTAAATTTGCTATTTGCCATACCCGTTCGCCAGGGTTCCCCCGATGAAGTGTCAAAATGGAATCTTACTGAGAAGAGAATGAACAAATCTTCCTCTCTCAAGATATCATGGAATAAAACTGAGTCCATAGAACTGAAATATAGTCCTGATGGGATAGAGCCAGATGTTCTTACTAATGCCTTTTCAATTCCTAATTTTCGTACTTTCACCAGCTAAGTATTTCGAGTGGGTTTTGCAAATACATACCACTTTGTTTTGTAAACCGAAGAAGAATGCACATTGAAAGATGGTGGCCACAATTTCTCTTTTTTAAGGTTGTTTGTCTAATTATACAGAGTATTGACTGAATTTTAGTTAAATGCACCTTTCCTCAGTCAAGGAAATTTGATACCTGTATAGTATCCATTCTGCACTCAGAGGAGCACAAATATTATTGCGCACAATAACTGTAAATATTCAATGCGTATTAGCAAAAACGATAACTTAAGGACGTTCGCGCCCATTGTTACTGCGCATCGCTACTGCGTACGCAAATTCACACGCCACAATGCACGTCATGCAACGAGCGCGCACGCTAAGAAATAAAATAAACATTTTACGATAACTGCAGAATTCACGCGCGCTCATTGGCTAAATTTTATGGTCAATATGCGGACAGACACATAAATTTGAAATTCGTGCGCGCGTCAGCAAACGAGAGTGGGAAATTCGACAATCTGTTATCGTAAAAAACAAATTGATGTCAGTTTTTAATGCGTCTGTTCTGTTATTGACAATGAATTTCGTCATAACATTGTCAAAGTAGTCTGCGGATCCACTCGGCT
>Ga0126343_10000886_pt1 | contig 12853 bp, 11 predicted proteins | sample Cyp2metagenome_FD_92531 | JGI IMG/M metagenome (GOLD analysis project Ga0126343, IMG submission 92531) | Coral microbial communities from Lord Howe Island, Old Settlement Bay, Australia - Cyphastrea 2 metagenome | ecosystem: Host-associated > Invertebrates > Cnidaria > Coral ... | reverse complement strand
GAAGATCTTTCTTTTCTCATAACTGAACTCTGTTCACAGTTTTGTCAAGTTCAGTTACAGCAAACACTTGCACCAGATTAAATTAGTCACTCGGAGAAATATAGATAGTTTAAAATCATGTTCTGCGATCACGCAATTCCTGAAGCCGTCCGAGGGTATATGAGTTTAAAGGAAGGAAGAGGGGTTATCACGACTATATCAAGCGGCAAAGCGTTCTTGAGACTTCAAGGCGGAATGTTTGCAGCTTTGAATGTTTGTAGCTTAGCCTGCACTTCTTTTTCAAGGAAAACTGAAAGAGCTTGTTCTTACATGCATCATACGGAGTCGCAAAAGGTGCCGTTCAGTATCAAAATCTTACCATGTGCTAGCAAAAAGAAGCCATCAAAGTGAACTCCCGATTACCTTCGTTCTAAATCACTCAGATATACCAGTTCCGTCCGAATTAAAATCGTGTTACCTCCTATACTCTACCTTTGCTAAGCCTCTCTTTCTGAGTCCTATCCGGCTTTGGACGAATGTTAATCCATTTAGTAAGATAAGAAACACAAACATTTGGATAAGGAAGCATGACGAATACTGTTTTAGCAGCTTAACCTATAGCCTGTGTAGCGTGCGTCAGGGTTGAAACAAGGGAGAGGAGAATGCAGAGCGAGAGCGGGGACCTGAGCAGAAAGGGGGGTGGAGGCCGTGTAGCTAGTGTTTTTGCCTCTCTACCTCTTCGATCTTCCCCCTTTAAGCCAGCAATGCAGGCTACTGGGCTTCCCATGCGCTGTAGTACGAAAGCTGGGGGATCAGTTTAATTTAAAAGTGCTTTCGTTTCGATTGCAAATCCGGGATTTGTAACTTGACAGAACTGAATCGCGATAACCTGAGTATCAGGCCTTGCAAAGGTGAAACATCGCGACTCTGGAACTACTTAACTTTCTAATGCCGAGTCATGGAAGTTTAGGTACACTCTTTGTTGTTCAAGCAGGTCAAAGGAACGGGGAGAAAACTCTTGAGTGTCGGTACACTTAACTGCCATGTTCAGGCTTCTTAATAAGTCAGAATTCGTAATACGTATAAAGCTTCGTTGCATACGTGAGGGTATTTGCGGTGTTTTTTAAGGTTTTATCCCCAGTCAACAGATCAGACTGAAATTTGATATAAAGATGTTTTTGTTGCCTCTTCTTCAGATTTATCTTTGACCTCTGACTGATACAGAATTGAGAAACTTTCGTCCACTTCGGATAAGATCCCCTGGACTCGAGAGAGCAGCAAAAATCAGCTCAAGGAAACATCTAGAATTAATTTTGAACTCGATATTACAAGAAGTAAAAAAACGCTTGCACATGCTCAGTGTTGTTTGTTCATAAGTCAAAAGATACATCATTGAGGCACAATATCGGCAGAAAAATTAGTTGTTGTCTTTCTAGAACGAACTCGTACAGCCGATAAAACAGTACTGACATACATTCATTGCAATCTTTTGTCTGCTACTTGATAGTGGAAACGCGATATTTGTTTCCAAAACACTTAAATAACTATTAACCCCTGAAGAATCTTCCTAGGTTTTCGGGATATATTACGTTAAAAGCAAGCTAAGAGGTAAGTAAATCTGTGGAAAATAGTTATTTGGCAGTTCTCCATGACTCAGTGTTTTCATTACTTTTTGTCAACTGCAAATGATTGCAGTTTACATAGTCTGAAGACATAATTGATCCGGCTACAACGGAGTATATTGGATTAGCTTGGTTTACATTAGCTTTGAAAGTATTACTCAAACTGGACCACTACATTTATGATAGGGAGGGGTTTGTATATTTGTCAAGGAATATTCCGCATACGAGAAAGCCACCCAAACAATCTCAGGTAGCGAGCGAGCGACGCAAAAGAACATACGGAAGAAAGCTAAAACAAAAATAAAGAAATTCTTTTTCAGAAAAAATGCCCAACACAAGCAGGCCCCATCCCCACACTCATCAAAACATATAACTTATAGCTGATATCTTAGCACTGGTTACATTTTGCAGTCGAACACATCTACTATTTTTGGTCTAAAAAGATTGTTTACATCTCATACTTAATTTCATTATTTGGTTTAAAGAGATGAATGTTTATGACCTAGACAAATTGTCTCCTTTCGTTTGAAGAGAGGTCAAATGAAGCTTAATGATTTAAACTTGTTCAAACAGATATCCTGTAACCATGTTGTTTTTTCCCATAGCATTGTGTTTCTTTTACAAATGTATATCTATTTAAACTTAAATCTTCTGGTCCTATACATTGATTGATGGATGATTAGGACAAAAAATGAAACTGACACCCTTCATATTGCTGATTAAAAGCTTAAAAATAACATCCTATCGCTTACATTTCCTTTATCCTCTTGCTGCTCCTGTAAACCCAATGCGCGCATCAATGGAAAAACAATCAAATTTGTTAAGAATTTTATCTCCTTACATAATCAATTTTCTCTCAAATGTTCGCTCGCTTTGTGGTGCGGTTAAATCTTTAAACGTGTTTCAATTGGCCACATGATCACTTGTGAACAATCTTCGTTAAAAGAAATTATTATTAAGTGCTTGTGAAAGAAAAAAAAGCCACTAATTTAAATTAATAAGCCCCTGTGGTTTGTAGCATTCTTTATTGCCGTTGATAGCTGTTCCTACAATAGAATTTATACATCGGACAACACCAAAAACAAACCTAAGTATGTATTACAAAGCGGGCTACAACGCCAGCAGAAAGAAATTGTAACAAAACTTTGCGATTATCTATAGCGGCTATAGCCGCAACATGTTACACAGCAATAGAGGTTCTTGAGCGCGATAACATCGTACTTTATTTGTCCTTATATACTTTACACCAGGTTCAAAAGTAACGGCTAAAACAGTGTGAAATTCTGTGAGAGAGAGCATAGGTTCCTTTCCTCAGTTCTGAGCTCATAATGTAGACAGCAATGGGATTGAAAGCGCTGTTACTGAAAAATAGCGCGATACTAAAGGTATATAACCCTTCGACTGTTTTAGTTGTTGGGTCAATGCTTCCAAACTCAATCGCCAATGCCAGCAAAGTTAGAGGGAGCATGCAAATCCAGAAAACAACAACGATTAGAAGAAGCATCTTGATGAGTTTTGTGTTTTGTTGTAGGAGGAACATGTCACTACGAAAATTATCTGTCCCGTTACAGATAGAGTTCGCTCTCGCCCGAATCCGCGCGCTTTGCTTCCTCATGCATTTTACAATGGCGGCGTACCCCGTGGCCGTAATAAACAAAGGCACGATTATGAGAGAAGCGATGAAACAAGTGTGCAATCGCCGATGGAGGTCACTGGGCCACATGGGTAAACACTTGCGACAATTAGCGATCTCTTCCACTACCATCAGAAACGACATCGGAAAGCCAACGGTTAGATATGACACTAACCACACAATGAGAATGATAATCTTGGCTTCTTTCTCGTTCAATCTCGGCTTGAATGGTCTGCAAATCACCCGAAACCTCTCTACAGTGATGACGGTAAGCGTAAGTATCGAGACACAGAAAAACACTTCGTTAAGCGGGCTGAAGATTTTGCAGGTCAGTTTACTAAACGGCCAAGCAAAGTATTCTTTGATGTACTCGGTTGGAAGAGAGATCATTAAGATCCCAAAGTCACTGACAGCCAGATTCACAATGAACAAGTTGATGGTGGAGGACATTCCCTTACGGCACCAAACTGTTAGTATGATGTAAATGTTTCCTATCATTCCAAGAGTCAGGATGAAAGAGTACCACGCACTTTGTATGCTCACTAAAGCTGGGTTATAGGCGTCTGTGGATAAATCATCCTCCATGATTTGGGCCGAGCCGGGGTCCTCTGTTTCCATCTCCATTTACAGACTGGCAAGTGTCTTCTGCTAGATAGCTGCGGATAAAGTTCGTCCGAATTTCAATGGCGCCGGCAACGCAGATGAAAATTCACTCTTTTTCGTGGGCTTTGTTTGTCTTTTTCCGTCAGAAAAGAAATCTTTTGGCAAACGTTGGGTAAGCTGAGGCTTACCAAGTCGGTGAAGGATACGTTGTGGAAAACCAGCTAGGTCCTCAGTAAATCTTGTAAAACATCACGGGATTAGAATCAAATACGTCGCGACACCGCGATGCCGCGATTCCATGATGTGGAAAACAACGGGAGGTTGGAAACTCAACGGCACAGCCTTGCTTTGTACCGTACGCCGGCAAAACTGGGCAAAAAAAAAAACTAGCCAAAGCAAACAGTATCGGAAGATAAAGAGACGTGGAGCGTTCCGTTTTTCGCCTAATGACGTCTCAGTTTAGATTGCGCGAAACTTGATGAGGTGCGTAATTAAACACCTGATGTGTAGATATCCTCGAGTGCCTGTGTTGATTGTTTACTCAGCGTTGACAGATGTAAAACAAACCCGGTCAAGTCGGCCGCGACCAAGTTCTCTGTTCTCTTTCCGATCGGAAATGTAAACAGGCCTCGCCTCTGGTTGACAGCATTGGAATGGGTCGAAAACAACTTTCCTTCAGCTCAGCTTTTTTTTAAACAAACAGATTAAGAAAGACCTGTATAATGGTTTCTGAATAACTTGGAATCAAAACGGTAAAAGGTATTTGACAATCTTGAATCGGTCAGGGTTAACTCGGTTTTAAGCCACTTATTACCCGCCATTCCCATTACCCCCACCCCCCCACCCTTCCCATTACCCCCTCTCCAATGCGGTTAATGACCCCCAGCCACTCTGAGGTCCCGCGCTTTTGTGTGGTCTGAAGTTAAAAACATGTACGTGTGTAAAGGGCAAAGAATGTTTGGATATCAAAGAATCCCGTATCAAAGAAAAGTACAGCCCGGTAATAAAAGTACTGACATTTACAATGTGAAAATGCTCCGGCTTCACAGCAATTTTAGAGGCTGTGTTATTTTGGGCAAGGAAATATAGCGCCATCGATAACTTTGATTTTCGGCCAAGAAAACAATTCACTGGGTAATTTGCTAGTTGTGGTGGGGTAATTGAGCGGCGATGAAACACATCTTTAGAGTCAAACTACACCTCCCTTCCACAATGATATGATGTAATCTCACTTGATGAAATAATTTAGGAACAAACGGTTATTAATTTTATGTAACATGCGGTATGCACTTGTACTAAAATCACTTGATTAAGCAATTAACGTTCGCCTTGAGACCTTTCATTTTTCCCACACTAGACAACACCTCAGTCAATTCTCAGTGAAAACCTGAATGGCCGGGCTAAGATTTCGTAACTGCCAAACAAGTTTGGATACAGTATTGCGTCATGTAATGGAAACCACATGAGCAGTTTGCATAAAAGCATTCAGTTGCTGAAAGATTGAAAATTTTTGTCTTTCTTTCTTTGATTCCCAAGGAGTCTATCAAGTAACGCAACGACAGATTGAGAATATAAGAATTTTGAAAGAATGTGCCAGTATATTTCTGTTATCTTAGATTAAGTATTTCGCTACTTCAGTATCGTTATTATTCAGTATTTACACAGGTATGATCACGTGATAAGAGTTCCCGGTCTTGTCAGATTTTCTAACAGAGCAACAAAACATTTTTTACCAAACATTTGGGTTTTCAGAAGAATTTTAATTCAGTTTTGTCCGAAAATCATGCAGTGGAAAACACCATAAGAATTTCCAAAACTGAATTACAACATCCCGAAAAATACAGCTAGATTTATTTATTTTCCAGCTCTTCCTTGATCGAAACGCTTTATTATTCAATATCCTCTCTCTGTATACTGCAAAAGATAATAGCCTGTGCACATCCACCCCTCCCCACCCTCAAAAACAAATTCGATTATTTTCCGGAGGAGAGGGAGCGGAGTGCACAGGCTTCATGGAATATGATAAGCACAACCATAAGGTAACTTTATTATGTCAACGACGGATAATATAATCATGAGTTAAGGCTGCGTTTGCATCTGTTTCTCTCGTTAAAAGATCACTGAAAAGATTAATTCAACAATTTGGGCCGAAATAATGTTTGTTTTTCTCTCTCACCAAGAAACCCTCAACCGTAATTTTCTTTTTTGTTGGCAAGAATTTTTTTTATGTTCCCCCATGAGGATGCCTGAACGAGCAACGTTTAAACTTTAAATTTAAGGCAGAACACAGATGCACGGTTGAAAGTGAGAAATTCTCATTTCATCCTCAAAAGCAGGTCTAAATTCGGCTTAAAATGGCGGCAGAAGTCAAGTCTTTCGATGTGTTGTTGAATGATCTCACGGCTTTATTGATGGTATCTTGAATCTAAATTAAGCGATAATGCAAACTTTTTCAGCATAATTTGCATTTTTTACTCGGCCTAACGATAAATCATAGATCACGTTCTGACAAAGTCTTTTCTTCCCACTACGCAAACGAAAAATAACTGCATACAGTATAGAGTATCGTGTTTACACTGGAATAAAATTCCAATATTTCTCACAGTCATGCTGTAACTTAACGTCCTATACGTGCAATATACAGTGCAACAGCACATTGCAGAGATATTTCCCCGTTCACTAAGTGCACTTCCAGCTGAAACTACCGTGAGAAAATCATCCATATGTTTTAAAAGCGCTTTTTGTTAATACCAAAAGCAGTCACATTTTCTATCATGGATCTTGTGACACTAGCTGTTCTAAATTTATTATTTTTTAACTGTAAAACAAGAAAGAGAAGTAAACACGTCAAAATTGGTTGTTCGTGATTAAAATAAGCTTTGCTATAGGCTTTTGTTTATTTTAGAATAACTTTTCAATATACGCAGGGGATCTAGACGTACAGGCAATAATCTTTAAATCTTGAGACTAGACGGAGAACAAAACACTGGGGTACCGGCTTCTAATATGATAAAGATAACGGAAATTTCGGAATGGAACGGAACCGACTGTCCTCCCGCCTGTATGTTTTTTTTTGTCCTCGAGAAACAGATTCCGGAACCGGCTTTCCAAACGTGTGTGTATGTTCATTCGGATCCATTGTAGGTTTTTTTTCTGTTTCGCCCTCGTGACCTGTTAATCGATTCGCCTTTCGCAGTTCATTGCCGAGCTTGAAATTCACTTCGACAATGCTGATGCTTGCAGTATGCAGGAGGCCAGTCACTTATGAACTCAATTAAATGATGGTACTCTCCATGGAGTCTCGTAGCTCGGTGGATGTAGCGCCAACGCCCGGTGTTTGGGAGGTCATAGGTTGGATTCCTGTCGGGGGACTCGGGGTGTTTCTTTGTCCCGCGCTCGTATCATGTTGACCGATTTCCCTTTCACACATTGACATAATGATGTGATAGCAACGTAACAGCACCAACATAGCGAAACAAGAAAAACAACTGATCTTTTTCTCATGCCTTTACATCGATGTTCACATTGCGACATAAGTTGGTATGCCATTATGTCCACTACGTCGTTGTGTCACAAGTGCTAAAATCAGTCTTAGCCTGGCGTGGAGAACATTTTTTGTCAGATCTTAGACCGCACCCTTATTCATTATAAACCAGTTCAATTTTTTTACGATTTATGTCACCTCTCTTTAGAACGTGCAATAAAGTAACCTAGATTTGTGGGATAAGATTTTTAAAAAGGCTTTAAAAAATTGGCAATAGGCACTGAAAACGTACATGTTATGATTCAAACCCACAAGCTTATAGAAAATCTTCTGAAGAACATTGGGCTTATGAATTTGCAGTAGTATCTGTATGAAAATGCCTTTAAATTTTGTACCGAGCTCGAGAAACAAAGTGAAAAAAGTAACAACACGAAAACACCCAGACTCTTCGAGAGAATCATTAAAATACTCAGCAATACTTGATGACAATGAAAACAAAGAAGTTATTTGTTCTTGCAAGCTAAGAGCACAAGAACTTTGTTCACTTGGCTATTGACAGGGCTTTCCATTTTCTTGTGTAAAATATATTAGGCGCTGAACTCTTAACAAGCCATTGTTGATCACCATTGACAGTAAAAAATGTCTTCGTCAGTTGGATTACAGTGGAGATATTTAGTCCAAACCCCATTGAAAGGTGTCTGGATTGAGTGTATCTGAGCCACACCCAAGTACTAAGAAGCATGGGGCGCGGTCATCTGTCTCTGCTAATGTGAATTTCTCAGTTCGGCAATGTTCGTTGCCAAAAGTCACATCAAGGTATAGTAACCGGACTTTCTGCCATTTGCAGTATAGCTAAGTGAATTGTTTCGGTCCAGATTTATAATGGAAGTTTTTTTCGGTGTAATATGGCTCTCAACTGGAGATACACTTCTCATGAAGTTCCAACCGGTAACTTTGATTATTTCCGTTTTGGTTACTGTTCATTTGTTGATGTCTTCTACGTGCAATTATGCGAAAGAACTATTGTTACTCGACTAAGTCTTTTAAAACGTGACAATATCTGTTACAGTTTAAAGAGCTAATTAAAATGCTTGAAAGATTTGTCGTTAGGTACCTGATTTACAACGCATCTTTCGCGAAATCGTTTTGTTGTTGGTTGGGCTTTGTTTCAAATTCATTTATATCCATCGTTCGTGCTGGCTGGAAAACCAAACGCCGGTGCGTAGTTACAATAAGTTACAGTAATTACAATAAATAATTACAATAAATAATTACAGTAATTGCAATAAATAATTACAATAACAGTGCTAAAATAAAATAATAATAATAAATAATGAATCAATGAATAAAAGTAAACAAATAAAATACAAAACACCAATAAGATTGTAATGCGAATCTAAAATGCCAAGCTTAAAAAGATAAGTCTTAAGAGATTTCTTAAATAGCGCTAGCGAATCGATCGTGCGGATGTGCGCAGGAAAGGTGTTCACAGCGCAGGCGCAGAGGCATGAAACGAGCAGGCACCTAAAGTTGTGCGCATGACTCCTTTTGGGCGTTCTAAAAATATAGTATCATTATTGAGTATTGAACACCTAGACGATGATCTGATACAGACTCAGGTTACTTAAATAATATGCCTTGCCTTTACAGAAAAAAATGTTGTGCATGCAGACAGAAACGACGCTTCAGTCAATTTTAATTGTTACTTTATATCAAAAGAAAGAAAGATACAGACAGATATCACGACAAGTACACTGACTAAACAAAAATGTGTTTTCATGACGACTACAAAAGGTAAAGGAACGTTTGCACAAGGACTTTTCAGCTATCCTCAACTCACTCGCATGAAGAAGCACCTTTCTATTTAATTTTCAACTAAAATCAAGGCACGTAAGAAAATGTGATGTGACGAACGTGTGTACATAGAACTTGCAAAATCTCTAGTCGTCTTCTCACAACGCGTGTTCTACAACTACAAATTTTATCACGATCACGTTTAAAGTTGTGGCCTCGTGTCCCAGCTGGGATGAAGTGGATAAGTAAGTAAGCAAGTACGTTTGGAGTTAAAAATGAATCTCCCATGTCTATATATAAAAAAATTCCCTTTCAAAAGAACGTTTTCTGATATTTAGAATTTAAAATACATGTCCGATGTGTACCCATACGCTTTTAAATAGTTTATCATGTCCTTATCAAATGACTTAGTTCCACAGATCAATACGTGTACATCACGTGACGGCTTAGGCATCTCACGTGACACAAGCTCTTGGGTAATCCTGCCATATGACACGTGATCTCCGTACTTCACTTTTGATTGGTCAGCTTCAACTTCCTGCGAGAAACAAAGTTAAGTTTTGGATTAGGATATTTGTAAAAAAACATGAAAAGACAAGCTATAGACCCTTATCTGAAGACCACGCTCTTAAGAGCAGTGTTCAGTTGAGTGTCGTAAAACCAAAACCAACCAGTTGCTTACAAGTTTAACCATTCAAGTCATTCAACCAATGTTAAACCGTACTTAAACCAAAACCAAAACCAAACCCCAGGGAGGGGGGGGGGCTACTCGGGATTTCAAGTGACGGGGGGGATTGAAGGATTTTTTTTGGTTTGAAATTTTCGATTCCGGAATTTTTTTGGGCACGAAAATTTGGCGTGTATTTGTTTTGGGTACTTGATTTGAGTAGGGATTTTTGGGGGTTATCAACAAGAATAAGTAGTGCCCTGGCTGAGTAGTTCTGCAAATAAAGTAAAAACAAACGTACTTTGCTGTTGTTTAATAGGGCATGGGATTTTTTGGGGGTTAAATTTTGGTAAAGAGAATTTTTTGGGGTTTTGCTGGAAGCCCTAGGGATTTTTTTAGGTCTTGACTTTGGGCTCCATTTGATCATCCCCATCACTTAAAATCCAGAGTACCCCCCCTGGGAACCAAACATATTACAGCTATTTCTTTTGATGGTGAAAATACCAAGAACAATACCAAGTTCCTTCTCTGAGACATGTCTGCAGGATATTACAGTGGTTGTATTCAACCAAGCAGGTTCAAGACTTGACGAATACAACAAATCCAATTCATAACCAGCAATGTGGCCACTCCCTCCTCTGCAAGAGGCCTCTTAAGTGCTAACTTTGCCTTGTAGGCTGGTAGTTTAAAGGCTGGGGAAAGGGGATACATAGTAATGGAAGCCTTCATACCTGCATTTTTACTTCTCTCTCTCTCTCCTTAGGAGCCCCCGCAGAAGAGAGAGTCGCCAACATATTTTAAGGTAGGCACACACAAGGGACTAGACCCTGTGACTAATCCCTGCAACTAGTTGCAGGGACAAGTCTCATAATTTGTGTGAGATTGCCATTTTTACCACAAAATCTAGTCGCAGGGTCTCTTCATGTAAACTCTTCAGGGGACTATTTGCGGGGACTAGTCGCCTTGTGTGCCCTCCTTTAGTGAGTAAGTGATAATGTTTTGATCAGGAGAGTGCCTTCTCAGCCTTGGACAACTGTGAGGGAACGCTTGAGGAGAGAAGAAAAAGTGTGTTAGGAACTAGGAGTAAGGCTGAAAGTTGCCCAACAAAATGGCTTTGCTACAAGCTACTTAATTTACTACAGGGGTGTCTCATTGAGGAAATGAAGCATTGTGTTGACACACAATATTTAATTACATGTATTAAAAGTAGAGGCATGGAAAGATTCTGCAACGAGTTGAACAGAAAGTCCACATGGTCAGAATGACTCTACGTTTGGAGTATTAGAATCTAGATTCAGTTGTGAATGATTAGTTTATAAAACTGACCTTGCTTATCACATACAGCACTGAAAAGTTCCAGTAAGCCTTCATTTCATCCAGGGTGTGTTTCATTAAGATCTCGTCATATTCTTGACTGGAATAGACCAAGTGGATGAAAGTTTCGTCATCTTCATTGGACAAAATACCTTGAATTACTTGCAGCATTGGTGCAATACCTGTACCTGCAGCTAACAAGCCAAGACGACGATACTGAAAGCAACAGAGAAAAACCCTTAAAAAATGTGTAACATACTACAGATGTTTAATAACAAGTATAATAATTTATTTCTAGGCATTACATCAGTAGAATTACAATGCTGCTCATAGAAAATAGTAATAGTTTAGGATCCAGTAAAACCTTCACACAAGCTGTGTACTTCTGCTCAGTATTATGCTTTACAGAAATCCTTGACCAAGACTCGTTTAATTTTCCTCAAGATTTCGTATGATTCATCTCAAAATTAGATATTAGGTTTTTGCCTAATTTTCCCCAAAATTTGCTAGATTCTATGATACCTTCTGAAAAATATTTTAAAGTTATTGCCAGAATGAATTTAAAATGACTATGAAGTAAAAGAAATACAATTTTGAAACTTACTCTGTCAAAGTTATTCTAAAATGAAAACAAGATGGAGACAAAACATTTTGGTTTTTTGAGGGGTGCAAAAAAGACCTTTTATGGCCAAATTGTTTAACCAGGAGACTGAGAACATTTTTTTGCGGCTGATGACATACATAATAACATTTCATTAATTTGGTTTGAATACAATAAAAATCATGATCAATATTATATTACTTTAATGCTTATAAAATTGATTGTTATAAACAATCGTTCAGTGAAATATTGCACGCATTTATTAGAGTACCCCTCTATCTCTTCCAGACCTGTAATTTGATTCGTTCAGTCCTGCAGCTACTTTTGTTTCAAGTGCTGAGGGCATTGTTTAATTTATCTACTGTTTACTGAGCTAATCAAAAACTCTGTTCGGCAACAGGCATCCCCATTTATTACCTGATTTGGTGTGTAAGAGAAATTCCCATAAGGCCCTCTCCATTCAATCATGTCACCTACTTGCCAAGATCTTACATAACTGGACATCTTCCCATTTGGGTACAACTGAAATACAAATAAAATGAACTTGCCTTACATTAAAAGTGAAACCTTTGTAAGTACTGTAATATGCTTTTTATCACCCCAAGCTTAATGCTTGTGATGGTTATAATTACAACTGACAATTCATTTTAAGTAAACATAACCTATCAAACACCAGCCTATACAGGAGTTCCCCAACCATAGACCAGAGACCTTTCTTGCATGATTTCTAGTCCAGGTCAAGTCTCGTTTAGGATCGGTGCTTTCAGCTCACCCAAGAGTTTAGCCAGGATTTGTAAAGTGGACATCCAAAAAATGCTATAAGATCTGCTCAAATGAACAATTTATAAGATAACAAATGAAATCAACAATAAAACAGTTTCCTTCTAAAAATGGGGTTCACAGGATGCTGGGATGCCTATCTGGCTAAAAGCATGAGCTCACCTGACCAATCCCTCCACACACAAAAAACCTCTTGTACTCAGGTTCATGAGCTTGTCTTCTTCTGTGTTTTATCATAACATTCACTGATGAATACAGTGGCAGATCCAGACCTTGAGCTAAGGAGGGGGGGGGGGGGGGGGGTTCTGTTTTTTTTCTCTCGGCTGCTTTTTCCCCTTTCTTTTTTTTTTTTTTTTTTTCCCAAAACAAAGGGGGG
>Ga0126343_10000885_pt1 | contig 12854 bp, 5 predicted proteins | sample Cyp2metagenome_FD_92531 | JGI IMG/M metagenome (GOLD analysis project Ga0126343, IMG submission 92531) | Coral microbial communities from Lord Howe Island, Old Settlement Bay, Australia - Cyphastrea 2 metagenome | ecosystem: Host-associated > Invertebrates > Cnidaria > Coral ... | reverse complement strand
GAAATTGAAATTTTCTTGTATCGGTCAACTAATTTACAGTATACTATGATTAATCTGCTGTCTTACGTGACAGTAATCTCCGGCTTCACGGAAGATTCTGAAAAAGAAATTCTTATCGTTAATGAGAATATTTAATAGTTAATTATGCTGAGTGATTAATCAAAGAGTTATTAAAATTTCCTAAACACTATACCAACTATCACAGATGTTGTACCTCATGGAACAAGTAAATGGTCAATGAATTGTATTACCCTGCGCGCAGGAGTGAGTTTAAATATGTTTTAACCCGGCGATAGCTTCGAGAGGTGAGCCAAGCATTTTACTGATAACTTCGAATCCAGCGCCCCATGTAGACCCTGCAAGGTGTCTCAGTTCAAATGAAATCAACTACAGAACTGACGTCCACAAACTTGGATTCAATTGTGATCAATTATGATCAATTATATGAAAGAACAGTATGATACACAGGTGCCACCAGATCAGAATAAGTTATAAACCATCACACAGGGGACATCGTGCCCTACTCCTTGCAAACAGTGTGGGTGTTCTTTAACGTCCCACACCAGCACCTGTGAGACGGGGCCTACGGTTTGTCTTCCTTATCCGCGAAGACTTGAAAGTCTAACTATTTGCAAATGTCATTACAAAGGCAGCACTTTGTCCTCAGTTATTTAAAGTGTTGGTCACGTCGAGATTTGAGCCTGCGACCTCCCGCACAGCAGTCCGGTGCTCTACCAACTGAGCTAAACGGTCCAATACCGTAATTGTTGGATATATATCGACATTACACTAAACCATAAAATGCGTTGCTTATGGCTATACATTTGTATGCAGAATGTTACTCAACAAATGTTTACCTCCAGATTGTTTGGATTGTATTACCATGTTGCTGCAATAAAAAAGAACCAATATGGTCTAATTAGTATCTATTTGTCGAATTTTCTCGCATGTTCATTGTTGATTGTTTTGTAATTATGATCTATTGGAGGTCAGTTTTGTACCTACGATCTATTGGAGGACTTGACAGATGCACTGATCTCATGAATGGTTATCAGTTTCCTTATGTTATAGATAAGTATATTCCATGTTGCATTGCGTCTGTTCATTGCGAATGTGGCTGTCTTACGATCAATTTGTTAAAACTTGTTATGACGAAGTACCTTCACTCCAACACTAACGACGGATTTGGTTAACATGTTTACATCGTTGTTGCTCCGTACCCAGCGGTTCAGTTTACAAGATGATTCATTTGGGAGGTTACCATATGCAACTGATTGCATGGGAGTAAGTCAATACACAAAGATTAAAAATTGTATCGTCCCAAATGAATCATGACATCGTCATTATGCAACAAAGATGTAAACATGTTAGCCGAATCCGAGTATTCATCATAAGACATTAACGGTCTATTTCTCTATTTCTGTCCTTTTCGAATTTTGCTTAGTGATTTTGCGATACCAATCCTATTTACAAAAGCAATTCAACAGAAGAAATTGGAGTTGTCTTGTACCAGTTTAATTGCATATATAAACTCCGGGATATAGACAATGATCACTATACTTAGGCTCTCTTACATCAATGACTTCTTGAGACTTTCAAATTCTTTACGTTGGAAAGCTTAAATATTTATGTGCTACTAAAAATAATGATCAATATAAAAGCTCTCTTACATTAATGACTTCCTCTGATTTGCCCAGTTGGCTGAAAAAAAGTTTTCATCGTTAATACATATTTCTTTGTTAATTAATAATTAGGCAAAACAGCAATTCAAAATGCCTAAACATTCCACCAACCATCAGAGACGTTTTACTTCGTAAAACACATAAATGGTCACTGAATTGTATTGTTCTAAACTGGATGTGTTCTGATCGACAGATGCGAGTTGATGTATATTTCAACTGTGAGCTAACATGACGTTTGTAAATTAAAGTGTACTGATTGCTGAGAAGTGGGCTAAACATTCTACTGATAACTAAGATTCCAGCAGCCACTGCAGACCCTGCAAGGTGACTCGGTTCAAATGAAATTAACGACTGAACAACAACGCCTACCAACTTGAATTCATTCTGCTATTTCTCCGCGTACTCAATTGATCACAAAAAATAGTCCAATAACGTCATTATTAGACAGATATCTACATTACACTAAACTATTCAATGCGTTGCCTCTACTTAAAATGTTTAATATATGAAGAATGCATCTCAACAAATTCTTTACCAAGAAAGGTCTTCAATGTCGCAATTCTTTTGCTGCAATTTAAAGGTACACCATGTTAAAATGTTATATAGCAATACAGTAAGGTGCATCGATGTAAAAGTAAACTAATCAATTAGGTGTTTAAAGTTAATATTTAAACAAAATACGGCATCTGTCCAGTCAGATAAGCAAGGACTTTTCGATTGAAAATCCAGCAAGTCAGGTTTGACAAACTTTCCGAATTCAAACAGGTCCATAGGAAAATTCTAATGACTTGGTGATTTTAAAATCACCTTTTCAAATTGGCTATTAACACCATAAAACAGTAGTAAAAAATTCTTCGTTAATACATGCAGGCTTTAAAACTCGTTAGTCCAATTTAAGCCTGCGGAAAAACAAAAATCCCTTTCACCGAAGTGGAAAACCTTAGCCTCGCAAGCTAATTTTGTTTTCCTTTGCTCTTTGTAGGATTTTTCTCATAACTGCAAATTAACAGGACGTTTTGGCTTACTCAATCCTACTTATAATCACAATCATAGATAGACATTAATGGTCTATTTCTGTCCTTTGCGGTTTAACCTTTCAAACTTTACTTGGCAATTTTGCATAGTTTCATTTACAAAAACAATTGAACAAAATAAGATGGATTTTTCATGCATTAGTTCCATTACAGTATATAAATTCCGGGATATAGACATAATTAATATACTTAAGCTCTCTTACATCAATGACTTCCTGTGATTTACCCAGTTGCCTGGAAAAAAAAAGTCGGCATCGTTAATGCATATTTCATTGTTAATTAGTAATTAATCAAAACGGTAATTCAAAAATCCTTTAACATTCTACCAACTGTCAGCGACGTTTTACTTCATAAAAGACTTACATTGCTCAGCAAGGGAGAGTCTAAATGTGCTTTAACCAAAAGTTGCGAGTTACTCAATATAATCAAATGTCAGCTGAGACTTGAGATTTGGAAAGTACACTGATTGCTGAGAAGTGCCGGGGTTTAAAAAGGTTGGGGTTTAACATCTTACTGCATGATAAATTGGATTCCATCACCCCCTGCAGACCCTGTAACGTGACTCATTTCAAATGATATCACTACTGACCAACGTCCACAAACTTGCCCACCTATGCAATTAATCGCAAATAAAGATCCAGTACCGTCATTATTGGACAAATCTCTACATGACACTGAACCATCCTCCAATGCGTCGGCTATACATGTACATAAAATGTTTAACAAAGAACACATCTCAACAAATTCTTTACCGAGAAAGCTCTTCAATGTGGCAATTCTTTTGCTGCAATTAAAAAGTAAACCGTGTTAAAATGTTATATAAATTGAGAGTTAGCAATGCAGTAAAAAAGATCGATATATTAGTAAACTGATTAATTAGGTTTTGAACGTTAATATTTAAAAAAATACAGCATCTGTCTGGTCAGATAAGTAAAGACTTTTTAATTAAAAATCCACCAAGTCAGTAATGACTAACTTTCCGTATTCAAACAGGTCCATATGAAAATTCTAATGACTTGATGACTTTCTAATAACTTGTTGGAATTGGCTATTAACACCTGATCCCAGTACAACGTCTTTAAAAGAGTGAAATTCTCTTCGTAAATTCAAACTTATGAGTAAACACAGTTAAAAAATTCTAAACTTTACGTTAAATACTTGTATATTACTAGAGAGCGATCGATCGTTAGGCCCGTTTTTGAAAACGAAATCGTGTCCGTCAAAGAGGAAAACTCTAGTCTGTCAAGATATTTTTATAACACGATATTCGTTTCTTATGTTCTTTGTATTATTTGTCTCATGAAGAGGATGTTCTAGCTTCAATGCACTTAAATGCTACTTATTATGAATCATAGACACTACTGGTTTATTGGCTCTGTCTTTCAACCTTTGGCCTTTCATTTGTGCTTAGTAATTTTTCTATAGCTTCCATTAAAAGGCCAATTCAACAAAAGTGAGGAATTGGCTGTGAATAGACCATTTCCGATATATTAAAATTCTAACTTGGCTCCGAGGCTCGGGGGAATAAAACAAAAGATATAAATTATTCATCCTTCAACTTCATTGTGATTGGTTTTGTTTTATTCCCCCAAGCCTCGGAGCCAAGTTAGAATTTTAATATATCGAAAATGGTCTATTGTCTTGCATCGATAAATCGGTAAATACAGTGGAACCCCGTCTTATGACCACCTGATTATTACAGCTACTCTATCCTGACCCGTAAAAGTCCCAGTCAGTCATTTTCGTATTTCAAGAACCCCTTTAATAAGATCACCCCGTTAATACGACCATCATTCCATGGCCCGTTAAGGAGGTTATGTTAACGGGCTTCCACTGTAAATAGACTGTGATAGGTATATTCTTTTTAAGCCTTCTTACCTCAAGGTCATCTCTTGCTTCACCGAGTTGGCTGAAAAAGGAAAACCATATCATTAATTAATATTTCTTCGTTAACTAGTGATTAAATAAAACAGCAATTCAAAATTCCTGAACATTCTACCAACTATCTATTCAGACGCGTTTTAGTTCAAAAAACACACAAATGGTCACTGAATTCTATTTACCCAGCAGGAGAGAGTCTAAACGCGTCTTAAACCGATAGCTGCGAGTTACTCAAGGTTGTAACTGTCAGCTGAGACTGACTGGTGACTGAAGAAGTGGGCTGATAACACCTGCAGATCCTGCATGGTGACTCAGTTGGTATGAAATCAACCACTAAACAAAGTCTAAAACAGTGTATTCTGATACTTGTCCACCTATTCAGTTAATCACAAAGAGTAGTCCAGTACTGTCATTATTGGACATATTATACATGCACCTACATTACACTAAACGTCTAAACTATTAAATGCGTTGCCTATATAGAAAACGTTTAATAAAGAATACAACTAAACAAATTCATTACCGAGAAAGATTTTCAATCTCGCCCTCTTTTTGCTGCAATAAGTGAAGAAAATAAACCTTGTTAAAATTTTACAGAATGCAGTAAAGGAGATCGATATAAGACTAAATTAGTTGATCAGGTTTCTAATGACCGGTTGGAATTGGCTGTTAACGCCATCCGAAGAAAGGGTATTTATAACAGTGAAAATCTCTTCGACAATTGGAGGCTTATCAGTGAACAGAGCTAAAGAAATTCCAAACTTAATATAAAATATTAGTACATTACTAATGTGCAATCGATTGTCAGTGCATTTCTTCAAAATATCTTGTTCACCAAAATGGAAACGACAAGGGTTTTGAGACATTTCAATTGCACGCTTTTTGTTTCTTGAGTACTGACTTTGTACAATTTGTCTCATAACTGCAAATCGACAAGATGTTTTAGCTTCAGTGCACATAAATGCTACTTGCTATCAATCATAGACATCAATGGTGTATTTTCTACCTCTTTAGAGGCGTGACTTTTGAAAGTTAATTGCTTATTGATTTTTAAATAGTTTCCATTTGGAAAACAATTCGACAAAGCTAAGAAATTGGAATTGTCTCTTATCGGTCTACTGTGATTACTCTACATAAGCTGTCTTACGTGACAGTAATCTCCGGCTTCACGGAAGATTCTGAAAAAGAAATTCTTATCGTTAATGAGTATTTCTTGTGAGTAATTATAATTAGGGATTAATCAAAAGAGTAGTTAAAATATCGAAACATTTTACCAACTATCACAGATGTTGTACCGCATAGACCAAGTAAATGGTCAATGAGGGAGAGGGTCTAAATGAGTTTTGACCGATAGCTTCGAGTTACTCATTGTTGTAACTGGCAGCTGAGAGGTTTGTAAAGTGCACTGATTGCTGAGAAGTGAACTAAACATCTTTCTGATAACCATAATTTCAGTACCCCTAGCAGACCCTGCGACGTGACTCACTTCTAACAAAATCAGCCACTGAACAACGTCTGCAAACTTGCATTCATTCTTATGCTTGTTTACCTATTCTGATTGAACGACAGATAATGATCCAATACCGTTGTTATACTGCACACATATCTGCATGACACTAAGCCATAAAATGCGTTGCTTATATCTAGAAATTTGTATGCAGAATGTAACTCAACAAATGTTTACCTCCAGATTGCTTCAATTGTATTATTACGTTGCTGAAATAAAAAAGTAGACAATATGTTCTTATTAATGATGTACATGAATATTCATTGTTGATTGTCTTTTACGTATTATCTACTGGAGGACTTGACAGATGCGTAGATCACACGAATGAAATTTTGTTCTTTATTATGCAAAAGAAGTATACTCCGTGTTGCAGTGCGTCTGTTCAGTGCGAATGTAGCTGTCCTACGAAACTTGGTGTTAAAAGTATGACTAACTCAGGGCCTTCACTCCAACACTGTAGAGGGATTTGCTTAGCATGTTTACGTCTTTAATGCTACCCAGCAGCAAGACATTTTCAATGGAAAGTGCTCGATTTTATCTCTAAATAGACTTTACTTTGGAAATCTTGAATATATTCGTGGCTACTAAAATCAATGATCAAAATAAATAAAAGCTCTCTTACATTAATGACGTCCTCTGATTTGCCCAGTTGGCTGAAAGAAAAACGTCCACATTATTAATGCATATATCTTTGTTAATTGAGTAATTAGGCAAAACAGTAGTTCAAAAATCCAAAACGTTCTATCAACTATCACAAATGTTTTCTTCATAAAAGACATCAATGGCCACTGAATTAATTACTCAGCAGGAGAGAGCCTATACGTGTTTTAACCGATAGCTAGGAGTTGTCCGATATTTCAACTGTCAGCTGAGGTGAGATTTGTATAGTGTAGTTATTCCTGGGGAGCGTGCTGAACATATTTTACTGATTCCAGCATCCCCTGCAGACCGTGTAAGGTGATTCAGTTCAAATGAAATAAACTGCTGAAAAACGTCTAAAAACTAACATTCATTCTGATACTTGTTCATCTATGCAACTGATCACAAATAATGATCCAATACCGTCATAAATGGACATTTATCTACATTACACTAAACCGTTTATTATATGAAGAATACATCTCAACGCATTCTTTACCGAGAAAGGTCTTCAATGTCGCTTTCCTTTTCCTGCAAATAAAAATTAAATCGTGTCAAAATGCTATATAGCAATGCATACAGTTAAGGGGATCGATATAATAGTAAACTAATAAATCAGGTTTTAAAAGTTAATTTTTAAACAAAATACTGCAGCATTCCAGTCAGATATATAAGGACTTTCAATTAAAACCTAGCATGTCAGGCTTGACTAGCGTCCCGAACTCAAACAGATCCATAGAGAAAATTCTTATGACTTGGCGACTTTCTAATGACTTGTTGGAATTGGCTATTAACACCAACCCAATTAAACGATTTTAAAACACTGAAAATCTCTTCGAAAATGCAGGCTTAATTCAGTTAGCACAGTTAAAGAAATTACAATTTTTGCATCAGATATTAGTACATTGTAAATAACTGATCAATCGTTAGTCCAATTTAAGAAGAAGATCCCTTTCACGGAAGAGAAAAACTAAGCCTGTCAAGATAATTTTAGTTGCATGAAATATGTTTCTTTTGCTTTTCGTAGGATTTTTTTTGACAACTGCAAAAGATGCTTTGGCGTATACTCAATGAGTACACCAAGATGGTAATTATAATTAATAGATCAGGCATTAATGGTCTCTTTCTGTCCTTTGAGGTTTGACTCTTCAAACTTTGCTGAGCGATTTTGCATAGTTTCCATTTACAAAAACAATTCAACGAAAGAAACTGGAGTTAATTGTCGTGTCTAACTTTATTTACGGTATATACAAGCCCCGTTATATAGACTGAGAATGATCAATGTACTTAAGCACTCTTACCTCAGTGAGTTCCTGAGATTTACCCAGTTGTCTAAAAAACAAAGGCCACAGTTGTGAATGCATATTTCTTTGTAAATTTGTAATTACATGTAATCAAAACAGTAATTCGCAAATAACATTCTACCAACTATCAGAGACGTCTTACTCAGTTCATAAAAGATATACATTTGAATTGTATTGCTCAGCAAGAGAGAGTGTTTTAACCGATAGCGTTCAACGTTCTAACTGTCAGCTGAGACTTGAGATGTGGAAAGTGCACTGATTGCTTAGAAGTGAGCGGATAACCAATATCTAAGATTCCAGCAACCCCCCGCAGACCCTGATCAACTGCTGTACAACATCTACAAACTTGCATTCATTCTGATACTTGTCCACCCCTTCAGTTAATCACTAATAATAGTCCAATACCGTCATTATTGGATACGTATCTGCATTACACTAAGCTGTCCATTGCGTCGTCTATACAAAAAAATGCTTAATAAAGAATACATCTGAACAATTTCTTTACCGAGAAAGGTCTTCAATGTCGCAATTCTTTTGCTGCAATTAAGAAGTAAACAATTTTAAATGTTGTATGACAATGGAATAAAAAGATAAATATAAAAATAAACTAAATAATCAGGGTCTAAATCAAAGTTAATATTTAAGAAAATTATGCAGCAGTCCAGTCAAATAAGTTAGGACTTTTCAATTAAAATTCCAGCCAGCCAGGTTTGACTAACTTCCTGAATTCCACAAGTCCAGGAAAATTCTAATGACTTGGTGACTTTTATTCTAATGACCTGGTGGAAATGGCTGTTAACACCATCTCCAAAGAACGTATTTAAAACAGTGAAAATCTCTTCGTAAATGCAGGCTTACCAGTGAACAGAGTTTAAGACATTCCAAACTTTACTTCAAATATTTACGTATTACTAAAGAGCGATCGATCTTTAGTCCCATTATTTGAACCGACAAAATTGTGTTCACCAAAGAGGTAAACTCCAGTCTGTTAAGATATTTTGATTCCACGATATTCGTTTCTTATGTGCTCTTTGTAGGATTTTTCTCATATCCAAGATGTTCTGGTTTCAGTGCAGGAAAATGCCACTCATTACCAATCAAAGACATCAATGGCTTCTTTCTATGTCTTTCAAAGTATAGCTTTTCAATGTAATGCTTAGTGATTTTTCTATAGTTCCCATTAAAAAAAATCAACAAAAGTGAGCAATTGGAATTGTCTTGAGTCGATCTAAGTACATAAATAGGCTGTAATTAATATACTTAAAGCTCTCTTACTTCAAGGTCTTCTCTTGATTCACGGAGTTGGCTGAAAAAGGGAAAGCCATATTGTTTATAAATACTTCTTTGTTAATTATTGATAAATTAAAACAGCAATTCAAAATTCCTAAACATTCAGCCTACTATCACAGATGTTTTGTTCATGAAACACACCACTGGTCACTGAAATGCACTGTTTAGCAGGGGAGAGTCTAAATGTGTTTTAACCAATCGATGCAAGCTGCTCACTGATTCTACTGCCGCTGAGACTTGAGATTTGGAAAGTGTACTGATTGCCGAGAAGTGGGCTAAACATTTTATGGGTAACTAAGATTCCAGCAGCCCCTGGAGACCCCGCAAGGTCACTCAGTTCAAATGGAATCAACTACTTAACAATGTCTACTGAGAAACTAACATTCATTCGTCCGCCAATTCAATTAATCATAAATACTAGCTAGTCTAATACCGTCATTATTGGACACATATCTATCATTACACCAAATTATCAAATGCGTTGCCTATACGGAAAACGTTTACTAAAGAATACTCAATAAGTTTCTTACCGAGAAAGGCCTTCAATGTCGCACTCTTTTTGCTGCAATTAAGAAGTAACAATACGATTTTAAGATGTTATTTAACAATGCAGTAAAAAAGATGGATATAAAAATAAACTAATTAATCAGGTTTTAAAAGTCACTATTTAAAGAAACACTACAGCATTCAAGTCAGATAAGTAAGGATTTTAAAACTAAAGACCCAGCAAGTCAGTATTGACTAACTTCCCGCAAACAGGCCCATAGGAAAACTCTTATGACTTGGTGACTTGTTCTAATAACCTGTTGGAGTTGGCTACTAAATACCATCCCAATAAAACATATTTAAAACAGTGAAAATGTCTTTGTAAATGCAGTCTTATCTGTGAACAATGTAAAAGAAATTCCAAACTTTACGTAAAATATTTAGTCCCTTCTTTTGAACTGACAAAATTGTGTTCAACAAAAAGGTAAACACTAGTCTGTCAAGCTATTTTGTTTCACGATATTCGTTTCTCATATGTTTTTTTTTTGTGGGATTTTTCTCATGAACAAGATGTTTTAGCTTCAGTGCACGAAAATGCTACTCATTATCAATCATAGACATTAATGGCCATTTTCTATGTCTTTCGAGGCTTGGCTTTTCAATGCTATACTTAGTGATTTTTCTATAGTTCCCATTAAACTGACAGTTCACCAAAAGTGAGCAGTTGGAATCGTCTTGTATCGGTCTAAGTAAATAAATAGACTGCGATTAGTGTACTTAAGCTCTCTTACTTCAAGGTCTTCTCTTGATTCACGGAGTTGGCTGAAAAAGGAAAACCACATCGTCTGTGAATATTTCTTTGTTAATTATTGATCAATTAAAAGAGCAATTCAAAATTCTTAAACATTCAGCCTACAATCAGACACGTTTTACTTCATAAAACACACAACTGGTCGCTGCCGTTCTATTCACTCAGCGGGAGAGAGCTAGTCTAAATGTGTTTTAATCAATCGTTGCAAGTTCCTCAATGTTTCTACTGACACTGAGCTGAGATTTGGAAAGTGGGCTAAGTTGTAACAATTTAACATTCCAAAAGTCCCTGCAGACCTTGCATGCAAAGTCACTCAGTTCACATAAAATCGGCTACTGAACAATGTCTAGAAACTAACATTTATTCTGATAGTCGTCCGTACTAAACTATCAAATGCGTTGCCTATACGGAAAACGTTTAAGAAAGAATACATCTGAGCAAGTTCTTTACCGTGAAAGGCTTTCAATCTCGCCCTCTTTTTGCTGCAATAAATGAAGAAATTAAACCATGTTTAAAATATGTTGTAAAGCAAATCGATATAAGACTATACTAATTGATCAGGTCTCTAATGACTGTTAATATTGGCAATTAACACCATCCGAAGAAAAGATATTTATAACAGTGAAATTCTCTTTGCAAATGTGGGCTTATCAGGTAATCAGGTAACTGAGCTCAAGCAATTCTTAAGTCCACATGAAATATCAATACATTAGTAATGTGTAATCGATCGCTAGTCCCTATCTTCAAAACGTCTTGTTCACCAAAGTGGAAAACGACAAGGGTTTCAAGATATTTTAACTACACGCTGTTTGTTTCTTGTGTGCCTTGTAGGATTTGTCTCATAATTGCGAATGAACAAGATGTTTTAGCTTCAGTGCACATAAATGCTGGTTATTATCAATCATAGACATCAATGGTGTTTTTTCTACTTCTTTTGAGGTATGACTTTTGAAAGTTAATTGCTTAGTGATTTTTCAATAGTTTCCATTTGGAAAACAGTTCAACAAAACTTAGAAATTTGAATCGTCTCGTACGGTTCACTAATATATAAATAGACAGTGATTAATTTAATTAAGCTGTCTTACGTCACAGTAATCTCCGGCTTCACGGAAGTTCCTGAAAACAAAATCCACATCGTTAATGGCTGTTTCTTAAAATAATTACAATTAGTGATTAATCAAGGGAGTGGTTAAAAATTTCGAAACATTCTACCAACTATATATGTAGCTATCACAGATGTTGTATCTCATGGAACAAGTACACAACGGTATAAATGTGTTTTAACCGATATCTTCGAGTTCCTCATTGTTGTAACTGTCAGCTGAGACTTGAGATTTGTAAAGTGTACTGATTGCTGAGAAGTGAACTAAACAGATAACAGATAACTTAGATTTCAGCAGCCCCTGCGAGGTGACTCAGTTCAAACGAAATCAACTTCTGATCAACGTCTGCAAACTTGCAATCATCCTTGTTCGTGTTTACCTAATCTTATTGGGGACCGTTACTATATTGGACCATATCCTGCATTACACTAAACCATAAAATGCGTTGCTTATACTTGATCTAGACATTTGTATGCAGAATATAACTCAACAAATGTTTACCTCCAGATTGCTTCAATTGTATTATTACGTTGCTGAAATAAAAAAGTAAACAATGTGTTCTTATTAATGATGTACATGTATATTCATTGTTGAATGTCTTTTACGTATTATCTATTGAAGGAGTTGTAGTCTTGTTTCTTTATTGTGTAAATAAATATGTTCCATGTTGCAGTGCGTCTGTTAGGTGCGAATGTGGCTGTCTTACGAATATGTTAAAACTTTGGTGTTGAAATTATGACCAGGTACCTTCACTCCAACATTGTTTCAGGATTTGCTTAGCATGTTCACGTCTTTGTTGCTAACCAGAAGTTAGGAATTTCTAAAGGAACGTGCTGTATCTTTTCTTTAAATAAACTATAAAATACTTTACTTTGGAAATCTTGAATATATTTTTGGCTATAAAAACAATGATCAATATAAAAAGTTCTCTTACATTAATGACTTCCTCTGATTTGCCCAGTTGGCTGAAAAAAAGTCCACATCGTTAATGCATATATATTTGATTTGCTAATTAGTAATTAGAAAAAATAGTAGTTAAAAATTCTAAAACATTCTACAAACTATCAAAATCAAGACATATATGGCCACTGAATTGTATTACTCAGCAGAGAGTCTT
>Ga0126343_10000884_pt1:10000-12855 | contig 12855 bp, 9 predicted proteins | sample Cyp2metagenome_FD_92531 | JGI IMG/M metagenome (GOLD analysis project Ga0126343, IMG submission 92531) | Coral microbial communities from Lord Howe Island, Old Settlement Bay, Australia - Cyphastrea 2 metagenome | ecosystem: Host-associated > Invertebrates > Cnidaria > Coral ... | reverse complement strand
GTTAAAGTATTTTTTCCGATAGCTTTGTCGTATACTCCTGTAGCTGCCATGTGCTTCTTGCCGAAGCACCTCGGCGAATTTGACAGTGTGTAAGATGACTAAACTGGGATTGACTAGCCTACACGGTTCGCGACATTTGTACATTTGCCATTCTCTGTTCGGACATTTGACCTTTTTTGTCGCTGTACTTCATGTTGGGTAATCGTACGATTCTCCTCGGGAGATACTGCAGCTTTACTTCGGGAGAGCTATACGTTTGTCTAGAGACATTCTAATGTTTCTTTCAGTTATCTGATCGAGTTTAGGCTTCTCTGGCTTAATGTGTAAGTTGCCACTAACTCAACACATACATATGTGTGAATGTTAGACATTTTATCTTCAGCTTGGCATAGGTTTCTGTTCAGGTATTGAACTTCCACCTCTTTAATCACAAAAAGTTAATGTAGAAACCTCTGCTATATTCTTTTTAATAGATGAACAACCATTGAATTCAGTTGAAGTCAACAATAGTCACAAAGAACACTAACTACAGCAAGTGTTACTGCCATTATACTATTTATTATCATGACTGAAATGCCTCCGAGACTTGACAATATTACAAAAAGGCCACACTATTTCAGAAATGTCAATCTAGATAAAGTGCAAATAAAATTTAATAACAGTTCGAAACGTCAGTTTTTGAATCTCTTTACGGTGGCTAATTCACATTATCAATCCAGTTAATAAAACCCAATTATCTCGTTATACTTCCCACCGACGCAGCACCACAGTTTCTTTAGAAACTTACCCCTCTATTGATCTCTACTTCAATTTGCTCGAAACAACATCCCAATTTCCGCAGCACTTTCATAGCTTTGGCTACACTAGTTATAGTTCTAGGTGAAATGAAATCAAAGGAAAACTGTATGTTTGCCCAAAATTTAATTTAATTCAAAGTAAATTCAAATGAAAACAAATGAAAATAAAAGCAAATGAAAACTATAACACCGTGGCCTAAAACAGCCACGGACCAAGATGCCTTGGGGGTAGATTTTACCCATAAAAAAAACAAATAAAATGAACTAAATAAGTACATGTAAAATGAAATATAATACACAGGGAAAAAGATGAAAAAACACCGAAAATCTTTATGGCAGCTCTAGGCCACCACATGGGTGGCTTCCTGTACAGCTTTTGCAAATTTTCTGGGAAACAAAAGTAGATCTGAACAAAAAGAACATGCTGCATTTATAAACTCATCGTGGGATATTTCTGAGCTGAAGATGAGAGGACTTTTTCAAGCATGTGCCACATTTGGGTGATTTCACGCAGTCTTCGGGATATTCTCTCTTGAATGCGCTCCACAATAACGAAACACAATGACCCTGGCCAAGACTCAGACCCAGATCACTCTCTCTGGAGTCCAGCATGCTGGTCGTTCAGCCACTGCCCTTCTCACATAAACAATTAACATGGAACTTTCAAATGGTTTTGAGTAAATAAGTGGCACAGCATGCAGAAATTATACGAGGCATGGCATGCAGATCAAGCATCAAGTATTCAAGGACACAATGCAGAGGGAAATATCTGAGACAAGAGCAAGGTAGAACATTTTAGGGTTGCTAATTTTCCTCTAAAACTAAATTCAAGGTACAACAGAAAAGCGAGGCAGAAAGTTAACAAAATGGAAATGCACCAGTCTTATTAATGGTACGTATGCTTCTGGGCATCTGCATAAAAAAGAACTACAGCTGTATGGTGCAAATTTCAGGAACTTTTCAGTTATTCAGGAACTAAATAAAAGGAATTCTTTAGGAGGAAATTTGTAAGTAAACAATACTCACAAGACAAAATTATTTATGATGACCCATATAAAATGCATAATTCCTTACTGAAATTCCTATAGTGGTGGAGTCAGTTGAAGATAAATAATGTTTAAGCATGAAAAGATGAATCTCACACAATGTACTTACTCTGCCCTTCCTCATGCACATTGATGGTGACAATAATTGGATCAGGGTTAGTTTCTTTCAAGCCTGTAACAATGCATGTGTACTTTCCGAAGTCTTCCATTGTCATTGGTGTAATGGGCAAAATAGTGTTTCCTGTCTCACTCATAGTTCCATTGGGGTACTTCCAAGTAACTTGAGGTGGTGGAAATCCACGGACAGGGCAGCAGATTGTGCTAGAGACACCTCTGGTTGAACTCTGGTTTGTACTGGGGCATGAGAGGTAATTTTCATACAGAGCTGCAAGTTCAAAAAAGATAAACATCAAAGTAATATTATGATTGTTCAGATTTTAGGCTGGCTTGATGACGGCCTACATGTTTAATATAGACAGACATATAGAGACAGAAAGATGCTCAGATGGACAGAGTGACATTAAAAATCACATGTGCGCCCCCTTGTGTATGTAATTTTAAGGACAGCGCCTAACTTATTGAGCTATGTTTGAGATTGATGCAATCTATCAACTGCATGCTTCCAAGCTTGTGGCTGAAATAAAGGCAAAGTATTTTCTTTTTGTGACCAAATCAAGTTTAACCCTTTGGAGCCAAAATTAATTTTTAAGGATTTGAGAGACTTTAGACCCAGAGAATTTAAAACATCACAGGTTTTAAGCTTTTTAAGATAATCTGGTCCAGCAAAAAAGCAGTACAATCCTTGATAATTACATATTACTCTGAGTGCAATTAGTAAGGTGTTTGATGTAACTTGAAACCATGATAAGAGTCTAATTATCAACAACTGTGTCACGCCATACTCAAAATACATGTAAAAAACCTTATAACCATGAGGGCCAAAAAATGAGAAGGAGAATTCTCTCTAGGGTAACAGATAATGCAACTGTTTCTAGGGGGACGGGAGTAGCTC
>Ga0126343_10000884_pt1:0-5000 | contig 12855 bp, 9 predicted proteins | sample Cyp2metagenome_FD_92531 | JGI IMG/M metagenome (GOLD analysis project Ga0126343, IMG submission 92531) | Coral microbial communities from Lord Howe Island, Old Settlement Bay, Australia - Cyphastrea 2 metagenome | ecosystem: Host-associated > Invertebrates > Cnidaria > Coral ... | reverse complement strand
ACTTTCATGTGCAAAAAAGGCGCCATTTTCTTCGTTGAACACGAATCGTGAGTGTTTTCCTCAGAAAATACTAAACGGATCAGGATAAAAATCGGCAATCGCTAGACTCAAAACGAGAGCTGTTATCGAAGGGATGAGCTAGATTTGGCTTGACAAGGTTTTCTCCAAACTTCGGAGTCTTTTCCTCAGCTGTCCGAGAATACACATTGACCGACAATGTGTACCAACAGCTCAAATGTAAGTTTGCTTTGTATTTCAGCCTTCTTTCGCTGATAAATTTTCCGCTTCATGCGCTTTTCTTCGGCACAAACAGCGTGTTAGCTTAAGGCTTCCCTTTTCTTTGTTGTCAGAAATAATCATTTCATGGAACGAGCAGTTTTGTACCACAAATATAATTTGTCGTAGAAACATTTAAATCACTGACAGTGCCGATTTGCAAAAGGTTCAACCTCTCTCTCTTCAGGCACTACTTAATGACTTGATTTCAAAAGTCAAGATTATTTCTTGGCTTAACACTGTGCTAACCCTAGCATCTCCTGGCCTTAAAACTGACCTAATCCGAAGCGCTAACCCTAACACTAAGCGCTGGCGCCAACCCTAACACTAAGCGCTGGCACCAACCCTAACACTAAGCGCTAACCCTAAGCAATAACCCTAACCCTGAGCACTAGCCCCAACCCTAAGCAATAACCCTAGCCCTAAGCAATAACCCTCACCCTGGGCGCTAGCCCTAACCCTAAGAAATAACCCTAACCCTAAGCAATAACCCTCACCCTGAGCGCTAGCCCTAACCCTCAGCAATAACCCTAACCCTGAGCGCTAGCCCTAACCCTAAGCACTAACCCTATCCTTAAACGTTAACCCTAACCTCGACCCGTAACCCTGAACACAAACGCTAACCCTAACCTTGTTCCGTAAGCCTAACCTTTAACGCTTACCCTAGTTTTGAGCGGTAACCCTAACTCTAATAAAACTGGGAACTCTTAACTCTAAGGGTTAAAGTCAGCATTTGAAAAAAATTAAAAGAAAGACAACGCTTATAAGAAACAAATTGGCATGTGAAATTTGCAGCTGTTTTGGCCATGCTTGATTTCAGCAAAAAAATCTAGGGGACGTTCTTGCACACGGCCTTTCAATAATTATTAAAAAATTCACACAGCCTGAGGTGGATGTAGCATCCTGTGTATTTCATTCAGTCCAAATGGCAAATTCAACCCATGATTTTTATAGTTAGCATTTCACTTTTCAGGGAAAAAAGGAAAAGATCACTCCAGTTTTAACCATGTTTGGAATATGCGAAAAATTCCGCCTTTGGCTTTCTGGGAAAGCTGTGTTGCCTCTGAGTCCGTGGAAACAAACCCAAGCTTTGCTTTCCAAAAATAAACTGCCTGCGTGAATTATGTGTAACCGTTGAACCATTCAGCACCTTGTCAACTGCATATCCCAAAGTTCTTCCAATTTGATTGATGAAATTCATACTAACACCTTCTAATTTTTTTTCATGGCTGAACACTCGTTAGGAAAAAAAAAAAAACAAATAAAGAAGCAAATACAAATACACAGGTAATTTTGCACTTTGAGAAAACAAATTCTAAAAATAAAATATTTCCCAAAAAAGCCATTCAATTGGCAGTGCCCTTTCTCTCGCCAATTCCATGTGCAATTGCGGTCAGGTATTTTTTCTGTCGGATTTTAATATCATCTCCAGTTGAAATTAATAATTTCAATTTAGAAATAAAGGTTAGTACACAACTCATGAAGGCTTTTGACGCAACACAAGGAAAAAAATTCCCAGACGATACTTTTTACACTGTGAAAATGACTTGGGTCTGAAAATACATGTAATCACAACCAGGGAAACTAGGAATAAGTTAATTAAAACCTCTTCCAGGTTTTCAGTTGGGCCCTTTTTACATTAAGCCGGGTTGCTTTTTTCCCCAGGATTGAATCGCCACAGAGAGCGCTGAAAATAGACACTTAACACCAACCTCGGCTGTCAGTCTGCAATGGCGTGTGGCTTGCTTCGAACCTGACCCAGGCCAACCTTTCTACCAAATAAAAACTGAAAACATGGGCTAGAGAGATGACAAATAGAAAACTTATAAAGTATAACAGCATGGTGGGAGGTCCTGTTGTAGAACCCTCCCCCCCCCAAAAAAAAAACACGAAGCAATATCATTATTATTGAATGAAAGTACCAACCCATGTAAGCTTTTACCCCACTGTTTATATGTAAGAATTGCATGAACTTTAACCTTCTCCACGGGCCAACCCGAGTCTTGACATACCCTGCAAGGGGGACCAACCCGCTTTCATTACTGTTTTCATGTGAATGTTCTAAATATTTGACTGCAAAAGGGTAACCACCACAGTGATTCAGCCCGGGGTAAAAAGCAACCAGGGTTCGTGTAAAGAGGGCCTTATTAGCCGGAAAAACCGCAGGCGAAAAAATAGGGAAGAAACATGGCAAAGGAAAGCGTATCTCCCATATTTTCTCGCTCACCATTTCCCACGATGAGTCCCAACCAAATGAACTCTGCTAGTTCCCTCTGTTTCAATTATTTTCTTTTTATGTTTATTTTTATTAATATTTTCTTTTTACACCCCGCACTCCTCATTTTCGGAACAGCCAATAAGACATGCAATGCAACATTTGTTGTTTTCACGATTTTGTGACATGAAGATTGAGAAAAGAAACTGATTCTTACCACTGATTCTGCAAGGCCTAAGAAGTGCTTGAAATGGGAACTGTTTCTTTGTTTTGCTTTAATTGGAAATGACATCTATATTAACAAGCCAAACATGAGAAATTGTTCCGAGCGCTGTGTGAAAAGTTTTGTTAATTCAGACGATGTGTGATAACCAATTCTTTTCAGGATTACTCGACGGGAAGTTTAAAATTTTCACGTCTCTGGTTCTATAAGGCGTAAGCAAGCGCTTGAACTGGGAAAGTGTTCCATAGTTTAAGCTTTTAGTTGAAGTGAAATTCATTTTGACGTGCCAGACATGAGGAGTTTTTGTGATTCTTTTGACAATTTCGCGACAGCAGTTTTGAATTTTTATATCTCTGGTTCTATAAGGGGTAAAAGAGCGCTTAGAACGGGAAAATGTTCTTAAGTTTAAGCTCTTATTAGACTGAAATAAAATTCATTTTGATGCCACAAACATGAAGAGCTTTTGCGGGCATATTAGATCTCTCTCATTTTTACACAGACAAACGAGTCCACTTGTGCGACTTAATAGAAACCGATTCTTTTGACAATTTTGCAAACAAGAAGTTTTGAATTTTCATATCTCTGGTTCTGCAAAGCATAAGAAAGTCAACATTTTGACGCCTCTGACATAAAAATTGGGTGAACGCATTGTGAGTTTACTCTTCGCACGAGTCAAGTTCGAGTCGCGAGTCAAGTTCGAGTCACGAGTCAGGTTCGAGTCAGGTCCCCAATTTTTTTTTAGTGTTTTTTTTTTTTTCGATTACACTAATGCTGTGAGAGCAGTAACCAAAAATATTAACTTCCCAGTTGTTGACATTTTTCATTCTTGATCAAAAGAGCCACTACCGCTGCATATCCCCGTTGCTTCACCAAGATACACAACAACTTTCAATATTAATACATTTTCTAAGAATACTATGGCCAATAATTCGCACATAGCCGAAGAACATGTCCCATATACCTGATATACCGGAAAAACAGATGGTGAAGGGAGTCTAAGCCAGGAATATTTAACTTTCGCACCAGAGAAGATAAACACAATAGATTCTACTCCCTTGCCAGTCAGTGTAAAAGAACGACTGTGGACCTTGGACAACGGACTACGGACTACGGACTGGATATAAAACACGGACTTCAGTATAAAACGCGGACTAAGCATTACGGACTGGATATAAAATACGAACTCGGTATAAAACATGGACTCGGGTATGAACAAGCGCACACTGGGTGTACACTACACTGCCTGCTTTCAGTATTACGAGCAAAGGCGACCTCTTTGACATGCTATGTAACCTGTAAACTACTTATTTACGGCCTTAGTCCTGACTCCTCATTATATCCGTTTTCAGTGTTACATGCATAGGGGACATCTTTCGAACATGCTAGCGGCAGAGAGGCCATTTAACTGTAAAACTAGAAAATGTTCCGATTTTTAGCGGACGAAATGACAAAAAATGACAATTACTTACCTCAAATGGTTGAAGAAGATTGCGGGCATCAATCAAACGACTCGGTGCGGTTGATTGGCTTTCATTTTTCACATAGGCCAGGTTACATAGCATGTCGAAGAGGTCGCCTTTGCTCGTAACACTGAAAGCGGGCAGTGTAATTTACACCCAGTCTGCTTGTTCATACCCGAGTCCGTGTTTTATACCCATTTCGTATTTTATACCCAGTCCGTAATGCTTAGTCCACGTTTTATACTGAAGTCCGTGTTTCATACCCAGTCCGTAGTCTGTAATCCGTAGTCCGTAGTCCGCAGTCTGCAGTCCGCAGTCCGCAGTCCGTAGTCCATGGTCCATAGTCCGTAGTCCGTAGTCCGTAGTTTGTAGTCTGTAGTCCTTATTTTATACTGACTGGCGAGGGAATAGAATCTGTTGTGTTTATCTTCTCTGGTGCGAAAGTTAAATATTCCTGGCTTCAACTCCCTTCACCGTCTGTTTTTGCGGTATATCAGGTACACAGGGAACCCGAACACTTTATCGGAGATGAAATTAAATGTACTATTATTTACCTGTGTCCTTGTGTCTTTTTTAGTCGTTTAGGGGTTTGAATGACGCGAAGGCGGTTTACATTTCCGAATATTATCTTGCGTGCCGGTTTGTAATCATGACGCTCCGATTACTTCTCAAGTTTCGAGTAACGTCGTTAACTACTAACTGCCATCGGCGGAGTGATTCTCAGATTTCACAACGGCCGTTAAAAGAGAAAAGAGACAAGGGGTGAAACTTACCAAGACCTTTCGTCTAATCTGTGACTCCAGTTGAGTGGACCAGCCTGCGTGGT
>Ga0126343_10000883_pt1 | contig 12869 bp, 10 predicted proteins | sample Cyp2metagenome_FD_92531 | JGI IMG/M metagenome (GOLD analysis project Ga0126343, IMG submission 92531) | Coral microbial communities from Lord Howe Island, Old Settlement Bay, Australia - Cyphastrea 2 metagenome | ecosystem: Host-associated > Invertebrates > Cnidaria > Coral ... | reverse complement strand
TTAATATTTATCCAGGTTACTATTGGACTATGGTCCGACAATGAACATGGCTGCTTGACGACAAAGTGTGAGACATAGGAAAAAAGATCTTGGTCACAAATTGCGTAATCGATGACACTTATTGCGTTTCGTCCGTGGAATGTGGGCCTACCCAAAGTATCACCGTTGACTCTTCCGTTTAGAATTTTGAGGTCAGCACTTTTGCAAATATCAAGGAGTCTTTTACCATGAGAATTTAACTCATTGCCATAACTGTTCCGTCGCCTGGGACGAAATGACGAGTCAGACAGATCATTGGTTATGATGTTATGTCCGTCAGAACCATTCAAATTAAGAGAATGATTTGAATGACTATAATGTATTCTAAAATACAGTTAGTAGTAACGTTTACAATACTCTGTCGTTCAATTCAGGTATTCATAGGTCTTGGGTTCCCGTATGAAGGACCGGCACCCCTTGAGGCCATCGCGCAGGGATGCATCTTCCTGAATGCCAAGGTAAGACAGTCCGCGTTCTACGTTTTCCTCCCTCCACAAAAAGCAATCCTCCAAATTTCCATTCGACCAGGATAGAAGACCCGCATGGAAATCAGCCAAGCCTGATCTTGTTTCCTCTCTAACTACTGTAGATTATGGCGGCCTGGCAGGACCAAAATGGTCATGAAAATGTTGTTATTGTACGAGCTGGAGGCCCCAATTAAGAGTTCTGCTTTGTTCGCGTGGAAACTCCACTCCTTCCTCCATCATCTTCAGCTTCCTCTCCCAGTGACATGATGAGAAACGTTACAACAGGCTTTCTTTACCCATCATTTCTCTCCCTTAGTCCATAGGTGATGCTTACAAAGAACAACTGTTTTCTTTGCCTCTTGTAGTTTGACCCTCCTCATAATCGTCTTAACACAGATTTCTTCAAGAAAAAGCCAACACTGAGAAACGTAAGTGACATCTGAATGGTGGCTAGAAGTTCTTTAAGCCCAGACTTTATTTATTTAGGGAAAAAATCGATTGAATCTTAAGGAGGCTCGAAGGGGTTTTCCGTGGCTAACAGTGTGTGTCCAATGAAGTAAGATCACGGCACTGTTGTCCCTATCAGAAAAGCAATGTTTTAAACATTTCGTGAAACAAAAGGTGACCTATCGATCACAGTCGTCGTGCTCCTCCTGATGCGGGAGCTGCCGCTCTTGAAATATCCTTTTTTGCCCTTTTTTGGGCAGCTTTGTGCCACTTACGCTCTTTTTGACTGTTACTGAGTTGTAAATTGTCCATTTTTTCTTCAATAAACAACGCTTTCATCGAAAACAGAAGAGAGACTCGACATTTTTTGAAGTTGCCAGAGACGGCCTTGTTCGTTTACAGTTCGCACACGCCTGCTTTCGCGCGCGTCATTGCACGATTTTTTCGAGGGTAATTTGCTTGCTGTGCATTGGAACCATTCTGCGTGCGGTCAAAAAACCCTTGCGAGTCTCTTTAACAAGCTGGTTAAAGCCTTAGGCCTGGTGACGCGTCCGTCACGAACGTTCGTAAGGGAAGAAGTATTGCGTGAGGAGCCCAACAAGCGCATGCGTGAGAGGTTTTCTTTAAGTTATCTCGCCCCCTGAGCCCGCGCGTTTCAGAGGCGGCCGAACGCACGACGATGTAGGTGAAACTATAACCGGAACCAGAAAATCCTAGAGACTGCAATCGTTGCAACTAATGCTGGCTCTACGGTCTCTTAGTTATTAGTGCTAACCTAAAAGCCGGAAGTGGCCACTGGAAACGAGATAAACAGTGAAATCTAGTTAATAGATGCTTATCTAGACAATAATCGTCTGTGAATCTCGTAATCGTATTATATTTTTGTTCTCGTTGTTGTCAGATAACATCACAGCATCCTTATGCAGAGGTGTTTATAGGAAAACCTCACGTGTTCACTGTTGATATTAACAATCTTACTCTTGTGGAGGAGGCCATTAAAGAGATTTTAAACATTGAGGTAAGTGTGCTCAATCGAGAGTGAAGTCTCTGACCAGTGTACGTTGCCCCCTTAAAGTCACCTAACCATGGATTGTATTTCGAGCCCCAGAGAACTCGTTGAAATCACTTGACTGTGCTGCGGTATCTGGTTGCATATTGTCTACTGCAGAGCGCATAAAACTAGTTTATTTAATGGGACCAAATGCGTGCTGTTCAATTTGGAAATGATTAGATGAAAAACAAATCCGAGATTTTTGGCCGTCAGAGAATAATTTGGAATCCATTAATTACCTATTTTCAAACCTAAATTACTTGATATGGCATTTTTCGCTGACCATGTTAAACTTTACACGGACAACTCGAAGAAACCAAGGGTAGCTGTATCAGAAGAAACAAGCACATCCAATGGGTAGTTGAGGGTGTGGGGGAGAAATAGAAATCTTTTTAGTCCTTTCAAGCTACAGAAGCGAGAGTGAAAAGCCTCTAGCTGTCTGTCTCATGGTCTTATTTATTCATGGTTGTTGTCTTGAAGGTGAAGCCTTACCTTCCTCATGAATGGACGCCCAAAGGAATGCTGGAACGCGTGAATGCTTTTAGCGAGTACTATGTAAGTGTTGTTAGTAGCAATAGTCTCTTAAGTATCAGGAAGGACTGTTTGTTTGGAGACAGTTTCTTCCTCCCTGAGCCAACTGTCATCTCGTCGGGCGTAATTCTCGCTGTGCATATATAGGGAAAGTTTACCCTGTTGACCGATCCAAAAATTTGCTCTATTGGTTTGACGCATCTCCCATATAACCCGACTTTTGGCGTAGTAAGCAGGCCATAAACGTTATCGATTTCCAAAGTGCTTACAAGGGACCAGGACCTTGAAAGCGAGGAAATTGAAAGCGATTGATCCTCCATACAGGAACACCCTAATTCCCGAGTTAACTTCTTGATTCTTAGTGTATGAAATGCTCACTCACGCGGAGTGCAACGGTATGAAGAGTGGCCCACGTCACCAACAAAGACATTTTTTCCCCATATAAACGTGCGCTTATTTCTTCTCGTAGAGAATAAATTATATAACTGTTTTGGATTTTGTTTGTTTCTTTCTTTCTTTTTGATGTATCACGGTTAGTAGCTCAAGGTTACAAATGACGCGAGTCAATGCAAAATGTAAACGATGAGATGAAGTTCATATTTTCTTGTCATCAAGTAATATTCCCGAGACATTTTTTCAGGACTTTTGCGAACACAGCAAAAGATGGCCTCCATTGTCCGAAATGCAGCTGTTTATGGGTGAGACTGGCAAGTCTTGCGTGGAAGTTTGTAAACAGTCTGGTAAGTGGATCATTGGACAATGCATTGGCTTAGCTATCATGGGTTATGAGCCTTTATACCATGCTCTACGAATGTGGTAACCGAACGGGTAACCGAACCAAATGCTATATTTTGGGCACTCGGGCTTGTTGGATATGAAGTCGTAGATAGCAACGAGGCGCACAGCACTCATATCTAATGCGCGCCGGTGGAAAAATTGTTAATTAGACTTCAGTTCTGGGTGGCTCCAAGGGAACAAGGTGGGAACACATGCTTTTGACCGCTCGCTAAAAGAACGACGTTTTTAGAGTACCAACGAAGTAGTCCCTCACGTTTATACAGTAGCTTCCATGATGATAGTTTTTTCTTTTTTTGGCTTATCGCATTCAAGGTCTCCTGTGTGAACCAACCTACTTTGTTGATGTCAACAGGGCGAACGACTTGGAAAAGTAAGTTTTTTTAGCACATTGTTGTGGGAACATAAGAAATCGAGGTAAACCTGATGAGATGTGGGAAAGTGGAAGACGTCTTGCCCAGGCAAGGAAATCCTCAGCTAGCAGACTGCCTGTCGGGTTACGTGGCAATTGATTCGTGTCCCAAAAGGAGAATGGGGTATGATAATATCCCAAATTGCCTCGTGCTACTGGAACCGGGATAGGGATGTAGGCCAAGTACCTTGCCTCTCTTCTTCTCGTTTTGTTTTGCCTTATGGGTACCTCGCGTTGCAAAAAAATGTCCCTTACCTTACCTTGCAAATGTATTTCCTCATCTTACCTAGCCCTACTCTACTCTATTCTACTCTGCCCACCCAATTCCACAACAACAGCAACAAGGTTTATTTGAACATGAATTAAATAACCCTACCCTAGCACTCCCTACCGTATCCCACTTAACCCCACCCCACCCTACCGTGCCGTGCGGCATTGTGTCGTAGCCTACCTCACCTTACCTAACATGCATATTTACTTTAACCCAGGGAAGGAGTCGAATGCGAGTCTGTACACACCGAGGAATCCATCTTAGCACCTAGTTACAACACGTCGACGCACCTCTGCACCTTACAGAAACAGCCTCTCCTCTTCAGCTGCGTCGCCAAGGGACCGCAGCTCAGACGACTGTGTCCGTGTAGAGATTTCCAAACTCAGCAGGTTGCGTTTTGCAAAAAGTGCCACTAGAAAGGAGCAGAGGAAAACAATAACACACGCGCACATGCTGCCGACCAGGCAAGGGGCAAGAGCTGGTGCTATCTTGTCCCGGATCTGGTTTGGATATGGACCCCTTTGGGATTTGGATCTCGTATCTTAATGGCCAAGTAGTTTAATCCCCCGATTTCGATGCCTTACACCTCGTTCGAATCAAATTCGCGTGTGTAAATCGTTGATGAGGAGACCGCACTTATTTGTAAACCTTATGGTGCAAAGAAACATTACACCTCCTTCTCAATTTCAAAACCCGCCCGCCACCTTAAAGCCATCTCTAACTTTTTTTTTCGGGCTTGCGTTTAGCGTACGTGATGAGTTTTGATAACTTGTAGTTTTATTATATACGAAGTCCTTATGATAGGCACTTAATTTTAACGGAAGTTTTTATGCCGATTTACTTTTAATTTAGCTACTGTAGGTCTTTTATTTTGGAACAAGCCTTGTGGATCAAGCCAATTGAATAAAATTAGTTCCGAGTCAGGAGAGATCACTCGATAAATTTTTCTCAGTCGTTGGAGCTACAAAAAAGTTGTAATTATTATATTGCATTGCAAACATTATTGTATGGAAACAATCCAAACACCAAAGTTAATTATAGACAATTATTTAGATCGATTACCAAGTTTTCTTGTAACGAAGTTGCTTCTATATTTATCAGTAAAGGTATACGTACGTTATCTGCCATACTCTGCAAAACAACGTGAATCAACGATGACTAATATATGTATTTTTAAAATTTCTCTTTTGAACTTGAAGGAGCTACGTCACGAGTTCGTTGATTGTAATCTGTGTCAATCTTCTCGATCCTTAACCATCTTTGCTTTTCTATGGTTGATTATTATGTCTTTGGTGTTTTTCTATCTTGGTAACCTGTTATTTTCAAATTTCCTTCACTTTAAGGAGGCACGAAAGGGTTTTTTGTTGCTGCAATGGTTGTGAAACGATGGAAGATTACAAAGAAGGATATTTAATGGTGTGGGCAAACTATATGTCTCCTTGCAACTCCATTGCTGGGCTATACTTTGGGGGTACTTGTGACGTCATATCAGTTACCATGGCAACGCACAAGGTGCACAAAAACGTCCACTAAATTTCAGTTTTTGTAAATTATCTGAAAAACTAATTCGGTGACCTACCAGTTTAATCTCTTTGTTGGAAAGTTCCCTATATTCTTTAACTTTTCATACAGTATTGAAAAAAGTTATCTAGTAGAATTAAATATATTTTTAAAAAATGCGATTTATAGCTTACAGAAAATTCTACTAGATAATTTTCTCCAAACCTTTTATATTTGAAGTGCCAACGTGAATGGTGCGTGCATGCAAAAAATCAAGATAGGTCACCGAGCAAAATTTCGAGCTAGAAACAAATATTTTCTGCAGGTTTTATTTCCGGTTCGCGCGGAATTTTGAGGCACTTCGCTGACGCGTGTGTTTGCGCGCGCGCGTGCAGCTAAAAATCCTTTCGACCCTCCTTAAAGATAATTTCTAAGTAGCCAGAGAACATTTATGTTTTTTTTTTCATCCACGTTGTCCTCAGCGTCGACGTCTGCTACTTAAATTCCCTATAGTGTGCTGTCTCAGTTATTTTTTGTACCCTCTAGGTTGTATTTTCTCTTGTGGTAGTCTTAGCACTTTGTCTTAAGAATGCCAATAAACGTAGCACTCTAGACTTCACTTTTGTAGTATGATTTTAATTCTCCTTTTTCACCTCGCATCCTCCGGCACTCTTACATGTTTTACAGATCTTATTTATTTTTACTTTCTGCATAAATACTGTCTGCTAAGAGTACAAAATTTACCCCGATACAACCACAGACAGCAATACACATACAACCATAGAGGATGTCGAGATCTATGAAATTGAATTTTCTCGAGTTTTTAAATTAGCGGGAAAATATCCTCTCATCGTTGTGTATTGGCAAGGGATTTTGATGCAGAAAAGTGGATCATTGGAAGTCATTGCTACTAGCTAATGCATCATGGTCTTCAAACATGGTAAGCCTACACTTAATAACTTGGGACGTTTTTATTGTTATTCTATCTTAATTACTTTCCGTACTTTTGGGGGAGTTTTTAGTAAAGCAATTACCCAACTCGCGCCAGTTGGATATCGAAGTCGACGCTATGCGCCCTGCAGACTATTTACCATCTCATATCCAACACGCGCTTTTGGAATAATTTTCAAGAAGTACCGGTAATTGATCAAGAAATCGAAAACATAATACTATAGCTAGCGTTCTATCACGAGTGCCTTTCTCTGATTGGCTACGTTACCCACTGTTTACTCTGTGATATATAGATAGTGAGTAGCGAACAAGCTTACCCTTGTTAACAAAATGATGTCCGCTTCTTGGCGTTTTCGAAGTGTCTGTGAAGCGGATGTAGATAAAGTATTGATTGATTAGTGGATTTATGCAGAAACAGTTAGATTATTCGCTTTTCGCAGTTAATTCTACGCGTGGGTGACACAAAGAAAAATACACAACACTTGAAAAAGTGCGTCATGCTTGAAAAAATGCCCCACACCTGAAAAAGTGCAAAACACTTGGAAAAATGTACCATACTTGGAAAAGTGCGGCACACTTGGAGAAAATCGCCGGCACATTTGCAAAAAAAATGCAGCACACTTGGGAAACTGAGGTAAAATTGTAAAAATGCGGAACACTTAGAAAAATCCACCATACTTGGAAAAGTGCGGCACACTTGGAAATATACGGCACGCTTATAAAAAGGCGGCTCACTTGCTAAAATGCGGCACACTTGCAAAAATGAGGCACACTAGAATGCGGCACACTTGTAAAAATGAGGCACACTTGCTAAAATGCGGCACACTTGTAAAAATGTGGCACACTTGTAAAAATTAGGCACACTAGTAAAAATGCGGCACACTTGTAAAAATAAGGCACACTTGCTAAAATGCGGCTCACTTGTAAAAATGTGGCACACTTGTAAAAATAAGGCACACTTGCTAAAATGCGGCACACTTGTAAAAATGACGCACACTTGTAAAAATGAGGCACACTTGTAAAAATGAGGCACACTTGTAAAAAAGCGGCAGACTTGGAAAAGTGTCGCACACTTGAAAAATGCGCCGGGCTTGGAAAAGTGCGGCACACTTGAAAAAATGAGGCACACTTCGAAAAATGCGGCACACTTGTAAAAATGCAGCAGACTTGGAAAAGCGCGGGACATTAAAAAAAATTAGGCACACTTCTAAAAATACGGCAGACTTGGAAAAGTAGGGAAAACTTGAAAAAATGAGGCACACTTGTAAAAATGCGGCACACTTGTAAAAATAAAGCACACTTGTAAAAATCCGGCTGAGCACACTTGGAAATATGCGGCACACTTGTAAAAATGCGGCAAACTTGGAAAAGTGCTCCAAACTTGTAAAAATGAGGCACCCTTGCTAAAATACGGCAGACTTGGAAAAGTGCGGCACACTTGAAAAAATGAGGCACACTTGTAAAAATGAGGCACACTTGGAAAAATGCGGCAAACTTGTAAAACTGAGGCACACTTGTAAAAATGCGGCACACTTGTAAAAATGGGGCACACTTGTAAAAATGCAGCACACTAGTAAAAATGCAGCACACTTTCAAAAATAGGGCACACTTGTAAACAGTTGTAAAAATGCGGCACACTTGTAAAAATGTGGCACACTTGTATAAATGAGGCACACTTGTAAAAATGCGACACACTTGTAAAAGTGCGGCACACTTGTAAAAATGAGGCACACTTGTAAAAATGCGGCACACTAGTAAAAATGAGGCCCATTTGCAAAAACGCGGCAAACTTAAAAAAATGCGGCACATTTCTCAAAAGGCGGCACTGTTCTAAAAATACGACAGACTTGTAAAAATAAGGCGCACTTGTAAAAATGCGCCAGGCTTGGAAAAATGCGGCACACTTCTAAAAATGCGGCACAGTTGGAAAAATAAGGACACTTGTAAAAATGAGGCACACTTGTAAAATTGAGGCACACTTGAGAAAATGCCGCACACTTATAAAAAGTGAGACACACTTGTAAAAATGCACCACACTTGTAAAAGGGCGGCACACTTCTAAAAATGTTGCAAACTTGTAAAAATGTGGCACATGTGTAAAAATCAGGCACACTTGTAAAAATGAGGCACACTTTTAAAAATGCGGCACACTTGTAACTGAGTGTGCGGCTCATTTGTAAAAATGCGGCACATTTATAAAAATGCAGCACATTTAAAAAAATGCAGCACACTTGGAAAAATGAGACGCACTTGTAAAAATGAGGCACACTTATAAAAATAAAGCACATTTGTAAAAATTAGATACCCTTGTAAAAATGCGGGACACTTGTAAAATGAGGCACATTTGGAAAATTGCGACAAACTTGTAAAAATGCAACACACTTGTAAAAATAAGAACACCTGTAAAAATGCGGCACACATGTAAAAATGCGGCTCACTTGTAAAAATGCGGCTCACTTATAAAAATGCGGCTCGCTTGTAAAAATGCGGCTCACTTGTAAAAATGCGGTTCACTTGTTAAAATGCGGCCCACTTGTAAAAATGAGGCACATTTGTAAAAATGCGGCTCACTTGTAAAAATTAGGCACAGTTGTAAAAATGCGGCTTACTTGTAAAAATACGGCTCACTTGTAAAAATGCGGCTCACTTGTAAAAATGCGGCTCACTTGTAAAAATGAGGGACACTTGTAAAAATGTGGCTCACTTGTAAAAATGCGGCTCATTTGTAAAAATGCGGCTCACTTGTAAAAATGCGGTCGCTTGTAAAAATGCGGCTCACTTGTAAAAATGAGGCACAATGTAAAAATGAGGCACAGTTGTAAAAATGCGGCTCACTTGTGAAATTGCGGTACACTTGTAAAAATGTGGCTCACTTGTAAAAATGAGGCACAATTGTAAAAATGCGGCTCACTTGTAAAAATGGGGCACACTTGTAAAAATGCGGCTTACTTGTAAAAATGAGGTACACTTGTAAAAATGCGGCTCACTTGTAAAAATGGGGCACACTTGTAAAAATGCGGCTCACTTGTAAAAATGAGGCACACTTGTAAAAATGCGGCTCACTTGTAAAAATGAGGTACACTTGTAAAAATACGGCACACTTGTAAAAATGAGGCACACCATTAAGAATGTGGCACACTTGTAAATATGCGGCACACTTGAAAAAACGCGGCACACCTGTAAGAAAGCGGCTCACTAATAAAAATGCGGCACACTTGTACCAATGAGGCACAGTTGTAAAAATGCGGCACACATGGAAAAATTCGGCGTGCTTTTAAAAATGAGGCACGCTTGTAAAAGTGAGGCACAGTTGCAAAAATGAGGCGCACTTGTAAAAATGCGGCTCACTTGTAAAAATGCGGCACACTTGTAAAAATGAGGCACAGTTTTAAAAATGCGGCACACTTGTAAAAATGAGGCACACTCGTAAAAATGCGGCTTACTTGTAAAAATGAGGCACACTTGTAAAAATACGGCACACTTGTAAAAATACGGCACACTTATAAAAACGCGGCACTCTTGTAAAAATGAGGCACACTTGTAAAAATACGGTACACTTGTGAAAATGAGGCACCCCTGTATAAATGCGGCTTTTTTTTAAAAATGCGGCACACTTTTAAAAATGAGGCACACTTGTAAAAATGCGGCTCACTTGTAAAAATGAGGCACACTTGTAAAAATACGGCACAGCTGTAAAAATGAGGCACACCATTAAAAATGCGGCACACTTGTAAAAATGCGGCACACTTGAAAAAACGCGGCACACTTGTAACAAAGCGGCTCACTTGTAAAATTGCGGGACACTTGTAAAAATGAGGGACAGTTGTAAAAATGCGGCACAGCTGTAAAAATGAGGCACACCATTAAAAATGCGGCACACTTGTAAAAATGCGGCACTCTTGAAAAAACGCGCCACACTTGTAACAAAGCGACTCACTTGTAAAAATGCGGGACACTTGTAAAAATGAGGCACAGTTGTAAAAATACGGCACAGCTGTAAAAATGAGGCACACCATTAAAAACGCGGCACACTTGTAAAAATGCGGCACACTTGAAAAAACGAGGCACACTTGTAACAAAGCGGCTCACTTGTAAAAATGCTCGACACTTGTAAAAATGAGGCACAGTTGTAAAAATGCGGCACTCTTGTAAAAATGAGGCATGCTTGGAAAAGTGCAGCACACTTGTAAAAATGTGGGACACTTGTAAAAATGAGCTAGGCGTTAAAATATGCGGCACACTTTTAAAAATGCGGCACACCTGTCAAAATGAGGCACACTTGTAAAAATGCGGCTCACTTGTAAAAATGAGGCACAGTTGTAAAAATGCGGCACACTTGTAAAAATGAGGCAGGCTTGGAAAAGTGCGGCATTCTTGGGAAAATGTGCCGCACTGGGAAAAATTCGTTTTAAGTTAGGTTGGTTTAAAAGTTGACCTCCTACTGACTTTTAGCTAATCACTAGCGCAAAGTTAGTAGGCAGGAGCTGTTTCAGAACCTCATAAATCTCGTCGTGACTGTTGATATATGACCGAATGTAATCGAAAGTCTGTAATCGATATATCTTTAAGCTGTGTAAATTGTGAGGAAATAAAGTCAGTTGTTAGTGTTATGTAATGTTATTCAATTGCAACTACTTCCCAATCAAGAGGTATTAAGTTCGAGGCAGGGGCACGACAGTTATACTGAAAAAAAATCAACTTACTCCTATTTTTTTTTCTTGTTGTTGTTGTTGTTGTTTTGCTATTTTGCCTGTCAGTGCTGTCCTGTAGTTAATAGACATGTTCCAGTCGTGCTCTTCACCTCAATCTTCAATCCGTCTCCAGGGGCAATAGATTAGAGTCCACTCAGCAAACCCCCGAAGAAGCAAACCTCAGCTTGGTTCAGCACCAGAACAATACCTGAGTCAAGAAGGCTCATAACAGTTTCTAGTACTTTTCACGACGTAGATTTTGATGTGTCATTATTACCACTCGTTATCACTTGATGCTACAATCATGGAATCAAAAAGCTGCCCAATCACCGGTGAATACGTTGGTATCATATTCGTGACAGAATAGGTTACCATAGCAACACTATGACCCGCTAAAAACACCCTTAATTTTAGCTTTAAGCTCTTATATTTCAAAAACGGCATGGTGAAATTTTTTCTTAATATCGAATTTTGATAAGCAGGATAAGATGCAACTTCTGGCAAAGTTTAAAAAATTCTGTTCATGGGGTTCAGAGCCACCTTAAATGTTCGAAAATTTAAGGTGGCTCTGAATCCCATGTACAGAATTCTTTTAAACTTTGGCAAAAGTTGCGTCTTATTATGCTTATCAAATGTTGATAATATAAAAAAATTTCACCGTGCCGTTTTTGAAAAATAAGCTCTGAAAACTGAAAGTAAGGGTGTTTGTAGCAGGTCATAGTGTTGCTAAGGTAACCTATTCTGTCACGAAAATGATACCAACGTGTTCACCGGTGATTAGGCAGCTTTTTGATACCATGATTGTAGCATCATCATTTTTACAAGTGTGCCTCTTGGAAAGTACTAGAAACTGTTATGAGCCACCTTAAGTGGACAGCTGTTGTTCTGATGCTGAGGTAAGACGAATAACTTAAAGTAATCTTTTAGCTCAGTTATATTTTTGGTCGTTTCAGGTGGTTGTAAATTGCGCTTAGCCGTTTTGCTGGGGCCGTCCTTTACATGAAGAATTGCTTAGTGGGCCCCGTTCTGAGCTCCTGGAGCTTCTTGTTTAATTTGCATTCGGCGAGGGCCAATCAGTGACGTTTCTTCAGACAATACCAACATTAATTTATTCAAAACTTCATCACGTTGACCTCCAGCTAGCGAAGTCTCCTTGTAAGGATTCATGGATGAAGAATGTTGTTGTGTTGGAGATAGAGTTAGAATGTTTGAGGAATATACAAGCGACGGGAGAAACAAGAAGAACCTTCGCATTGTCGCGGAAATGCTGTTTGTAAGAGGCAAGCCCCAGGTAGGCGAGTCGAACGAATGTCCTTCGAACTCTCATAGTTCAGTGTAAAACGACAAGTTTGATTTTAATAGTAGCACGAGTTTGGTTTCGTTCTCATACAATGTCGGGACTGAAATCTAAGTTCGTATTCGTTGATTTCTTTGCATTTCTTTCTTATCAAGGCATGTGTTTATAACTTGTTGGTGTCAGAGAGAACTACTGTACTGTACAAAAAAGATGGCGGCGGCACGTATATTTTACCACAATGCCTTGCGCACTTAACAAAGCCATTTTCAAATTTGGATTTACTTAAAAAGCGGTATTTTAAGAGGCATATTCTGTAAGATTTGAGTTAGGGTCGGCCACGGCACCTCACCGATTTGGCTGAAATTTTGCATGTGGACTTGCCTTTGGGTCCTAACTACGAAATGAATGTTTCAAAGT
>Ga0126343_10000882_pt1 | contig 12870 bp, 10 predicted proteins | sample Cyp2metagenome_FD_92531 | JGI IMG/M metagenome (GOLD analysis project Ga0126343, IMG submission 92531) | Coral microbial communities from Lord Howe Island, Old Settlement Bay, Australia - Cyphastrea 2 metagenome | ecosystem: Host-associated > Invertebrates > Cnidaria > Coral ... | reverse complement strand
GATTTTGTTGCCTAAGAACACGACAATAACCCCATAAGAGCTGCTTGATCTGAAGTACGTCATCACAATAACCATTAATACACAATACTTACCATTAATGTAACAAAACCGCTCTGTCAAGTCTCGGCGCTGTACAAGTCTCAATGCATCGCCCAAAGTCTTGTAGGTTGCAGAAGAACCTTTTCCTTGTTTCCAGTGCTTTAACATGTGGTATGCCTTTTCAAACAGTTGGTCATGAGCTTGAGATATTTCTGCAAGCTTTGGCTCACTGACCTCAAGGCAACGCCCGAGTTTTTTCCATTCTCCAATTTCATCCCCCAGGTGTGCTAATTCATCATCTGTGGGTGTGCCATCTCTTACTACAAAGAAAAATAATATAGTTCAAATTAATTGCCGACTTGTTATCGTTAATCACAATACTAATAAGATAAGGGCTTTGACCTATTTTTTCCACACAGCCCCCCAGCGTGTTTAAGGTCTCGGTAAAGGAAAACAAGGTGCCCACGGAAAAAAATTCTAGTTGCGCGACTATTTTCGCCATGAAGGCAAGTTATATATCAAATTAAAGCTAAAAGACTAAGTTACCTTATAAAAGACTTTATTTCATCGAATTTCAAAAGGCGCTAAAGTTTTTTGCTCTCGAACTCGGAGGTATCGAGTCTACTTCTGAAGCTCCAGCCCTTTCAGGTTCTTAAATATTCACTTCCTTTTTATTGCATCTGATTGACAGACAAAAGACCTAAAAAAGAGTGTGAGGAAATTTGCATGTGTCTCGTATTAGCGGAATTATTGCATTTCAAACTAAAAAGTCGAATCTCGAGCGCGATTTACGCAAAGAAACTGACATAAAATGAGTTACAAAGGGAAATCTGAAAATTCCTCACACCCTTTTGTAGGTCTTTTATCTGTCAATCAGATGCAATAAAAAGGAAGTGAACATTTAAGAACGTGAAAGGGCTGGAGCTTTAGAAGTAGACTCGATACCTCCGAGTTCGAGGGCAAAAAACTTTAGCGCCTTTTGAAATTCGATGAAATAAAGTCTTTTATAAGGTAATTTAGTCTTTTAGCTTTAATTTGATTTACAACTTGCCTCCGTAGCGAAAATAGTCGCGCGAGTAAAATTTTTTTTCGTGGACACTTTGTTTTCCTTTACCGAGACCTTAAATTTACAGTTTTACGTAGTTTTAACTAGGAGTAATATCAATAGTTCGTATAGTAGGTTCGTCCGTTTTGAACACAGCAGTCAGTGTTATTCATAACAACTGGGCGACATGTCCACTGTCGGCTAGTAGTATAACAACGCTGTCGTTCACCTTTTGCCAAGTTATTGTCGGGTATATATAGAGGATGATTGTACCATGAAAACAATTCTGCTTCTGGGTAATGCTTTACCGAGAAAATCAAAATAGAGCTACCTGTAGTACAGCACAATCTGGTCTTCATAAATTCCTTTAAATTACTTTGTCACTAAAACTACATTATATTAAACTACATTTAATATTAAAACTACATTACAGAGTGTGTGCGTTGTCACGCAAAAGAAAATAAAATCAAAAACCATGCATCGGATAAAGTCAAAAAATTGTGGTATTGTAGACAATAAATAAAGACGACAGTTCTCCAAGTTTAAGGTGTGTGCGATGTCCCAAAGTTGAGATATTCGTCGAGATGTTTCGCACAATATTACAGAGCCTAGTATGGAATCGCCACGTTGGAGGACCTCTTTAGTCCTCCAACATGGCGGCCAGTAAATAGTGTAAACAACTGGAACTTACTTTGGCTATCTAGCCGACTGATTACCGGAACCGAACCAAAAAATATGTACAAAAGCACTTTTCCTGATACTTTAACTCCTAAAATGGCTAAAAATCACGAGATAAGTGTATACGTTTCGACAAATACGATCTTCGCGTTATGTCACGCACCGCCATAACTTCGAAATTCAAAAGACGATAGTTCCCAAACGAAGGATGCTATTGAGCTGGGAAGTGGCAAACAGGTATATATTTGGTACCTCTTATGCCCGATGAGGTTAAAACCTTAAGTGGCTCTTTAGTTTTGGATTTGAGAATTTGATGACGTCACGTGCACACACTCTATATTTGTTGTATTACATTATATTAAGAGAAACTTCACAAGTGACAATTAGAAAAAATTGTTTATCAGTTCCTTGCATTAGCGATCACTACACTGTCAGTTAACACCTAAGCGAAGACAGCTGGCACTGCAACATTAGATTTTGTTGCCTAAGAACACGACAATAACCCCATAAGAGCTGCTTGATCTGAAGTACGTCATCACAATAACCATTATTGTAAAATTCATTAATTCATAAGTGTTATGACCAATCCACAGGTACTATGTGAGTCACATGCATACATCTGTAAACCCCAATACAAATCATTTACTCCTGCTCAGCATGACTCCTGCTCAGCATAATTAGTATGCATTAACTTTTATAGTAACCTCCAACGATTAACATGACAAACAATCCATTGTTTCATTTCACAAGTAACATAAAATTTTCGAGTCTGTTTCCATTCTCCAATTATTGCATTCCCCGGGCGTTCTAATTCATCATCTGTGGGTGTGCCATCCCTTACTAGTTACAAAGAAGAATAATATTGTTCAAATTAATTGCCGACTACAAAACTGTATCTGAATTGATGCACGACGTTAGCACTGCCTCTGCCCCTATTGACATATGTAATCTATTTACGAAAACGTCCAGAGTCCATTCTTACAACACACGTTCTTCTACCTCAGATAATTTATACATAAAAGCTTCAAGACTTGACATTCAACTAAACGCCTTGTCAAGACTTGGTGCTAAATTATGGAATGAGATACCCAGCTCTCTGAGAGAACGACCAAAGAAATCATTCAAACTCAGAATTAAAAACAAGCTCTTAAGTGTTCTTGAAGATGAAGATTCCTTCATTGAGATTGGTAGGATCATCTCTAAATTAAATTAAAATGTCAGTAGCAGTAGTAAAAAAAAAAACTAAATAAATAAATTATTAAATTACATTCCTTTCCCATTTTCCTTTTCTTTTTTTGTCTTTTTTTCTCGATTTTAGTAATAATAGTAATTAAAGTAATAATAATTAACTTGTAACTATTGATAGACTGGCCCACCTAGACTAGCATAGCTATCCGCAGGCCAGCCCGACTGTCACATGTATATTCTTAATTAAGTAATAAAATGATAAATGATGAATCACAATACTAATAGGATAACGGCTTTGACCTATTTTTTCCACACAGCCCCCCAGCGTGTTAAAGTTTACAGTTTTACGTAGTTTTAACTAGGAGTAATAAAACCATACTGTAAATAAGCATATTCTACTGAAGAGCATGACCTTAGCTTGGAGTTTTTGAAAATTTGAGGTGGCTCTGAACTCTTTGCACAGGATTTTTTTAACACTTTGTGAAAAGTTACATCTTATCTAGGCTGGTAATCAAGCCTATATGTTATCATGCTTATAAAAATTTGATAACATCAAAACATTTTGCATTATAAGCCAATAGAGCTATAATTATTGAGGGCGTTTTAGCATGTCATATTGTTGTTATGGTAACCTATTGTGTCAAGACAATGATAACAACTTGCTCACTAATGGCTGTACAGTTTTTCCGACTTTTTGGGCATATTACTACTTGTTACTCACATTGATGGCCACTCACAGATCCCTAATAAAATCCAAAACAAATAAAAAACAAATTAAAAATACTGTACTTCAAATTCATACTTACACTTTCTGGGTACAGCTTTCGGTGAGGATTGGACAGGAGAAATTACATCCATGTCTACAGCTCCATGGGCCATGTGATTGGTCAGAGGTGCCAAATGAATGAAGTTGTTGAATGAATTATTGAAAATTATTTCTGCATCATCTTTGAGGAAATACTTCCCTTCTTCTTGACGAGTGAACTTCAAAGATTTCACATCAGCTTAGTCTGTTCTGCTGTCACAAATTAAAAAACATGTCGACCTTTAAGAATAAGACTAGTGAGACGATTTCAGACAGTGTAGGGTGCAATTTTCGGCCCTGATACAGAAGTCACATAGCTCCTCACCCATGCCGTTCTCTTCTTTGGTAGCCAACTGGACCTTTCCCCCTTGCAGAACATGAGCGGACAAAAACTTCACAAGATGTAATCTTAACATTGTGTTTGTTCCATGTTGGTATTTTCTTTCAAGGCCCAAAAATAACTTACCATTACAGTTTGGCAAGACGGCTTTGAATTTTATTTTGGTGTTGTTTTACGCTGAGTTTCAGTGATTTTAAATTCAATACTTTTCACACCAGGGTTCATAACTTATGCCACATGATATCTTTGTTTCCTCGAAAATATAACGTGTATTTACTGCTGGAGATGAATGGAATGCAGCTTAATATCTGATGAAAAATCGCAGAGGAACGATTTTGTTTTGTTTTAAATGCAAATTTTCATTTCACTGATATACAAGAACTTATCTTATTATCAAATAGTCACATCCACTCACTGTAGAATGTGTTCTTATCTACATCTCACTAATACACAATGATAGTGTTGTGTATTAGTTTGACGCAGATGGGAGCCTATTATAAGCCTGTTCCAGGCTCTTGGTCAGTGGGGACGATCGAAAAAGCTTGTGCGGCATGAGCTGGATCTGGTAAAAAATGGAAAGAGCGCCCTCTCTTATTTTTTTTTGCCAAATCTTGCTAATGTCCCGTGCCCGCTTTTTCGATTTACCATAAACGTCCATGTATAAGCCACACTTTTTTTCACAAAATTGAAGCCAAAAATCAAGGGTGCGGCTTATCCACAGATACATCTGCGTTTGGAGTTCTCAAAAACCTAATCAATATTCATAAAACTTCTTAAGATGTCAAGAAATAAACTTCAAAGAAACTTAGAGCGTGTTGCTGTTGTTCAATGAGTTTTTCATGAGTGGTGGCTTCTAAAGGAGACGTTTGCGTCGCTTGTTTATCGGCGAATCTTGCTCTCAAACAGTTCTTTCAAACGATTAATTTTCACTTTACTCGAACAACTGAACTCCAACCTACAAGGAATTTCCATTCCTATGCACAAGGGTTTGCAGTAATTTATCCGCCACGTGTGATAACCACAAAATTTGCGAGTACTTGCACGGTAAATGACCGACTGTTTCCTTGTTTTGGACTGCCTTCACGGCCAATTTGTCAACTGTATTATCAAGCTCCTGCCCTGCATGAAGTATTTCACCGATTGCGGGTTTTCCAAGTGAACGTGAACATCTGTATCGAATGTAAATTTCCCCATGTTTGAAAGGTCAGCACCCGACAACATACGTCGGAGGGCCCTGTCATCTTCGACTGGTTTTCGCCATTCAGTGACGTCACGCGCTTCGGCACGTAGTTCGCGTGTTCAAAGATAAACTTACTGGCGAGCATTTTCTGTTAATTTCTTCCCTTTTCAATTCAGGTAACCATATTTAATCCCAAAGCAGTTACAAAGAGGCCACTGTAACTCTTTTAGCTGTGTTACTTTATGGGACTTTCAGGGGATGTTATGAAAAGTTATTTACCAGAGAAACTACTCTTCAACATACATGGAATGACCCTGGCTTAATTGCAAAAGGATCATCTTAAGTGTCCCTTTCTTGAATGTCAGGAAACGAAACAATAAAAGAATGTAAACCATTGCCACGTGTACTTGTTTTCCAAAATATTGGCGGGCATTTGAAGTCAAGTTCATGATGAATGCGTGCACTAGACTCTCTGATAATTTCTTCTCCGTCTTCACCGCCGAATATGCACACATGTTAATTGAGAATTTTGAGACCCGAAATACAGTTAAGTTTTCCTGCTACAAGGCAAGCAAAGGTTTTGGAAACAAAGGTAAGCAACTGTGTGACTCCCGGTTATTACCTAAATTTTATATGAATGAACCCCGGGGAATGAAGCCACTCAAGCTGACTTGTGAAGTCATGCATGCTCAAGTACAAGTGGAGAAAACAATAATATCAACCGTTCACATAAAGGAGCTGCAAGAACAATTTAGCAAAGCGACAGAACTAGAAATAAAAGAGAGCTCTATTATTTACAATCGTTCACATTGTACTACATCACGAAAAAATGCAATGTCTGAGTGTTTGTGTTTCTTATCAAATTGCAATTTGATTGACACCCTTTGGAATAGAGGCCACCTGGAGAACGTTTAAGACAACAAGCACATTTTACTATGGTCAACTTTTGCTTAGTACTTGCTTTCACCATGATAAAAGCCTTTTACTACAGTTAAGTACCTAATGTGACCTCAACCACTGTTGCAACAACATTGAAAATAGCAAGTGTACCCCCTGTGTTTCGCTAAACACTGCCATGTTTGCGTTCGGTATACAGACCCTGCCAGCGGTAAACACAGAGTTTTTTGGGAGGACCTCAAAGATGCTCAAGGTGAAAGTCAAGGCGGTGACCGACTAAAATTCAATGGTATACCATATATGCTGGTTAACAGGAAAATCTATGACTGCCAGCATGGAGTCGACCGAAATATAGCTTTAAAGCGAAAGCTAGCTGCAAAACAAGAGGTAAGTCGCCTTTTCGTACATTTCCCCCTTTTGACTGGAAAATTGTTTAAATAGTTCTTCACTTTGATGATAACAAGGACTTCTTGTGCTTTAATAGGGATGGCGATTTGCAATTCAAGAAAAGGCGTTTCCTGGCTCAAAACACCAAGAAGGTGGACTGTGCAGCTCAAATAAAGCTCAGAGAGGTTATATTGTTTCCAGATTACAAGGTACAGAGATCATATTTACTACTTAACCGTTGATTAGAGGTCATACAAAATTAACGGTGTGAATTAATCTATTTTTTAATAGATCGAAATAGACTCACTAAACAGACGAAAGACTGCATCTTCCAAGCTTAGGAAAGACCTAGCAAGTGGAAAAGCGATTTGGGAGCGCAGGATTTGTGTTCACTTCCCCCCAACGACAATGACCACCAGAACCACCTTGTTGGCCAGGTAAGTGAACGTTTTAAAGCGTCAGTGATAATTTGGTTCTACCACCTGGGTTGCTAATGTGAATTTGCCACTGTAAAGAGATTAGAAAGGTGAGGTTTCGAGCGTTAGCCCTACGTCTGGAGCGAAGGGCTAACGCTCGAAACGTCGACTTTCCAATCTCTTTATGGTGGCCAATTCAACACAGTCGATAAAACCAAATTATCTTGTTATACTCCCCACCGAAGCAGCATCACAGTTTCTATAAAACTTATCCCCTCTATTCATTTTAGAACGTGGCCTAGTGTGAGTTGGATCATATATTACTTAGATGGAAAGAGAGTGATAGCGGGTGTGAAATGGTAACAATGAAATCGCTGATCATTGACTCTTACTCTGACAAGCCATTTTATTGTAGGCTGCAGGAATATCACAGCCCGTGGACACGCGGATACTTCGAAGAATAGAAGAGTTGGTGGCAGAGGGTGTCAGTGACGTTTATGAGATGCGGAGGCACATCAAAGTATTTGCCAAGAGTTCTTTGTTCAACGGAAACTCTCCACCAGCCAGCAACCGAAGATTTACACCTAAACTCACCGACATCCGAAACCAAATGTACAAAGCCACTATCAAGTACCGTCTAAGTCGGATCAATCAAGAAAATGTTGCCTCGAAAGTTAAGGCTTGGACATCTACGAACGAAGACAATAAGACATTCTTTAGACCTCGCCTACATGAAGACGGAGCTGAGGACGACATCCAGCAGAATGACATAAACGACGATGGAAACGATGACGGAAAAGAAGAGCCCATTTACCTCACTAAGCACACAAAAGGTAACGATGGCAGGACCTTGCTTTTTGTCCGTCAAAATGCCTGGCAGAGACGACTCATTCAAAGATATGGCAACCATGTATGTCTGCTCGATGCAACATACAAAACAACGAAGTACGCCCTTCCCTTGTTTTTCATGGCAGTGAAGGCAAACGTCGACTACCAAACAGTAGCATCTTTTGTCACTGAAAATGAGACAACGGAATCCACTGCCGAGGCCCTTGGTGTCATAAGTGACTGGAACCCTGGCTGGTGTCCTGAGTACTTTTTTACAGATCTCTGTGAACAAGAGATCAATACAGTAGAGAGCAAGTTTAGCGGTGAATAAATAAACGAATAATAAATAAACAAAAAAAAGGAATGAACGAACGAACGAATGAACGAACGAACGAACGAATGATTAAATGAATGAAGCTATTCCCATTCCCATCGCCTTCACTGAGGACTATGAAAGTATTCGTTATTCTTCACTTCACTTTTATATACGTGCGAGGAAAGTGAAACTGTTTTAGTGTCTGGTACAAGTCTTTCGGGAAGCCGTCTTATTTTCGGAGCAAAACAAGACAACTATAAAAGACCTAAACGTTAGCTTATGACATTTCCTTTGTTCATGTTTAAGGCTGTATGGTGTTCCTGTTCAGGCTTGGGAACGATGGGTTTCAAAAGGCTCAAACAACGTTAGCCACTGCAAAGACGAGCTTCTTGCGCGAATGAGGAAAATAGCCCATGCAGAGGACATGTCGAAGTTCAATGATGCAGTGAATGCTTTGACAGAACTTCCAGTCTGGAATCAAAATAAGGCACTGTGAGATTGGTTCCTCAGTACATGGCTGAAACAACACAAGGTACTGAACACTTCTGACTTCTTATATTCTCTATTTCTGTTGAAACAAGAAGAATACAAAGAACTATAAGCACATCCAATAGTATAGTTGCAATCTCAACATTATTTGGCGCATTGTCTGTTTCTTAAGACAACCCACTGACCCTATAGAAATATAGAGGGAAAGTTCTCCATCAAACGTCAAACAGAGAAAGGGTACTACAAGTTGACATTTGGAAACGATCACGAACCACCTGCCTGCCAATGTCTCTCCAGGCAGCGAACATGATTGCCCTGCAAGCACTTCTTCGCTGTGTTCAGCCATTACCCCAACTGGCAATGGGATCAACTTTCTCCTCTCATCTAAATAGACCACGGCTTACACTTGACGAGGTCATCATAGCTACACCTGGACTTGACAAAGTAACAACACAAACCATTGCATGCAGTAAAGAAATAAGTGAGGAGGAATGCGACACAGTTGATTCAGAGAGAGAAACAGACACCATTAAACAAGCACAAGAACAATGCCCAAAAAAGCCAGCACAGGTGGAGAAAACGAGAAGAACGTGTAGAGATGTACTAGCAGACTTGAGAAATGTAACTTACCTAATTCAAGAAAAAGATGCACTCAACATGTTGGAAGAACATCTCCATAGAATTCTTGCTTTGGCAAAAAAGTTTGTTCCATCCGACGATGGGCTAAAACTTGAAGACCCATCAACTCTACTGCCATGTAAAAGGTCCAAACAAGGTGGCAAAACCTGTGACAAAAAGAAAATGAGGACCAACCCTCACTTTAAAGAATTGCCCAAAAGGATAAAAAGAAAACAGAAGTGCAGTGGGCGCCATGGCTCCAAAGCAACAATGATGCATCAAAATTTTCAGGTGCATATCCCAATTTCCACAAATGCAACCACAAACCATCACCCACAGTCTTCAAACCCAGCCACAAATTATCCAACACCACAGCCTTCAAGTCCAGCAACAAACCATCTGAAACAACCTGCAAGAAGTCCAGCTACAACTCATCAGCAACAGCCTGCACGTCTAGCAACAAACCATCCACCACAGCCTGCAAATACAGTCACAAACCATCCGCCACAGTCTGCAAATACAAACACAAAACATCAGCCACAGTCTGCAAATACAGCAGCAAACCATCAGCCACAGTCTGCAAATACAGCAACAAACCATCAGCTACAGTCAGCAAATAGAGCAACAAACCATCAGCCACGGTCTGCAAATACAGCCACAAACCATCAGCCACAGCCTGCAAATACAGCCACAAACCATCAGCCCCAGTCTGCAAATACAGCAGCAAAACATCAGCCACAGTCTGCAAATACAGCAACAAACCATCAGCCACAGTCTGCAAATACAGTACCAAAACATCAGCCACAGTCTGCAAATACAGCAGCAAAACATCAGCCACAGCCTGCAAATACAGTCACAAACCATCAGCCACGGTCTGCAAATACAGCAGCAAACCATCAGCCACAGCCTGCAAATACAGCCACAAGGCATCAGCCACAGTCTGCAAATACAGCCACAAACCATCAGCCACGGCAGAGAATTATTGCCACAAACCATCAACCAAAGCCTCCAATGTGGTTACTATAATAATAATATAATAATAATTGGAACAAGCCACCAGTCTCAGCATATGAATGGAACCTCACTGCGGCCTGCAAGCCAACCAGTGCATACCAAACATTCCAAATCTGGGACAATGTTACTAGATCTGACGGAATATCTAAAAACAGTCAATCATGCTGGAAATTTCCCTGAAGCTTAACTTTGGATACCTGCATTCAACCTGTCAGAAAAAGACAAGGATGATCTAATCTCTGGAGAAGACCTTAATGACAAACATATACATGCCGCTCAAAAACTTCTTAAGAATCAATTTCCCTATCTGGATGGTCTTGTGGATCCTGTTCTGGTTTCTTCCCTCAACATCCCCGGCCCACTAAACCAAGAGGCAGTACAACTTCATTGCATCCCTGGTCACTGGCTAATGTCATGCTCACTAGGAGGATCTGTCACAGTTTACGACTCACTAAACACTACTATTACTTCTCATGGGAGGAAACAGCTAGCACACGTTTACAGACCATTAGCCACTGGACCAGACAACTTGATCTGGCCACGTAACCATAAGACGATGTCAGAAGCAGGTTGGTGGGCATGACTATGGCCTGTTTGCCATTAATGCCACAGCACTAGCCAATGGGGTATATCCAGCAACATTAAAATTTCAACAAGCAAAGATGAGGAAACACCTCAAACTGTGCCTGGAAAATAAAAAACTCACAAAGTTTCCTCACACTGAGAACGATCTAGCCTGCCACACCAAATGCACAAGAAAGGACACTTTCAGTTTACACTGCATTTGTCACAGATATCTTCCAGGATCCAAAACTTTTAAATGCAGTACTTGTCACAATGTCTTTCATCTCATGTGTATGTACCCAAGGTTAAACAGTGGAAGAAGACTTAATGAAATCACCAGTAAGCTTCAATGCTCAAGATGTGTGCAACAACGCTCATAAATTCTTCAACCAGGTTAATAAGTAGTACATGCTTTAAAAAAGCCCCAAAAGTGAGTGCTCACTAGTCTATTAAGTTTGATTCCAGGATGTTCTATATATTTTAATTCTTTCTAGTCACCTACTCCAGTTACAATCAGGCAGACACTTTAATTCATCCTGGGTGGTCTATTAGGACTGTACTCTTCCTGTTCACGATCAGTGTTCATTTGTTTTATCAAAGTACCTTTGGGTGATACAAGAAAACTAAAAATTTATAAACCCAGGTGATTAAGCACTGCAAAGCCTTCTTGTCTAGTATGTATTTGTTTATACTCTGGTGTGTCTTTTTTTGTTATTTTGTGCACTGATTTGCCATTTCATAAGAAAACAGAGCTGTTAACCTGTTGGAATCAATTGCCATGTGCAGCAAATTCTCATACCTTTATAAGGCTATGCCAATTTTCTCTATTAGAGACCCTATGGGAAAATATGTAAAAAACTGTCATAATTTTTGTGATTCAAATATTTAAGAAGTTGACCTAACATAGCAGATAAGCACTTAGCAGGGCTTGTCCTTCAGATGTCGCCATTGTATCCAACAACACCACCAACGAAAAGAAGAAAAGGAAATTAATGCCACACTAGCTAAAAAGCTATAGTTGGTTGAAATATGTTGAGGAGAAAAACATAGCAAATAAATTATAGTAACAACTCACTGGGTTTTAAACTGGGACTCACTGATACTGGACCGGAACTCATGATATTTCATAAGATGACTCCCAGGACTCACTATTAGCAAATTACACCAAATAACCACGTACATAATGTCAATTTTTGTCTGTAGCCCCCTTAATGGAGGGCAACCTCTGGCACAAGGTTTCTGCTAGAATAGTGTTCAAAAAAGCGGACAAAATTTTGAAGCGAAAGCAGGCAAACTTCAAAGATACCGACAACACAAGTATTTACTATCACAGTAGAGCAGTTTCTGATCGAGTGTCAAAAGTAATTAGAGAGTCAATTGCTTAATTGGTTTTGGTTTTACTACACATGTACGGTTTGAGATCCACTCAGTTGTCTAATAGGTAAGTAATTGGATTGGTCTTGGTTTTACACTCAATTGAAAAGCGCTCTATACTGGCACTATGTTTCATACCCAGTGATGTGTAAAGTAAATTACAAAAGCAAGGTTCCCATAAACACATATACCATTGGACATTCTACATCCTTACATTTCATTTATTGCCTTAACATAAATGTAAATAGTCAGTTTGATTACCTATTACCTCTACCTGTCATCCCTTATTATACTTGAGTCGTTTTTATTTCTTATTTCTTATTCATCTGTAAATGTATATTATGCAAATTATGACCTTGTAATTTTCATGTCACATTTGCATTTAAACCAGCCTTAGCTCATATGCCATACGTGGATAAAAAAATTTACTTATGTACTCTACTACCACCTATAAGTATAAGTAGTTTTAAGTTATGAGTCGAGCAGTGATAACCAGTCATGTAACTGAAAATCCTTGAAGGGAGTTTAATAAAGTATCAATATGTTTATATGCATAGTATTGCTAATAATTTTACTAGTGTCCTTCCAGCTGTGAAATGTTTTGACCAAAATTACATGTAACCAGTCAGGAAATATTTAAACTCCCTTACAGCTTAGCACAAGACTCTGTACATGTAAACCAAAGGAATATC
>Ga0126343_10000881_pt1 | contig 12874 bp, 8 predicted proteins | sample Cyp2metagenome_FD_92531 | JGI IMG/M metagenome (GOLD analysis project Ga0126343, IMG submission 92531) | Coral microbial communities from Lord Howe Island, Old Settlement Bay, Australia - Cyphastrea 2 metagenome | ecosystem: Host-associated > Invertebrates > Cnidaria > Coral ... | reverse complement strand
TACTAACACTTTATCTCCCTGTTCAAACCTCCTGACTTTAGCCTTACGATCGTAGTAATGCTTGCCTTTGAGTTGGGCTTTTTGAAGTTCGATGTGCGCTAGCTTGAGGGTATCTTCGAGCTTCTCGCGTAGCTCAAACACATACTGGTAGCTGTTTTTCAGTTCGGGTTCTTCCAATTCTTTTGCTCAGAGCTCTTCAAGAATGAACATCGGCCCTCTGACAGCTCTTCCATACAGTAACTGAAACGGCGCAAAACCAGTAGACTCTTGAGGAACTTCACAATATGCAAACAGTAACGGGTTGATATAACGATGCCACTGTCTCGGTTGCTCGCTGTATAATCTCTTTAACATACTCTTCATAGTTCCATTAAACTTTTCCTTCAGGCCATTACACATAGGATGATAAGGAGTCGTAGTGAGCTGCTTAATGCTCAACACACTCAGATACAAACTGCGTGCCAAGGTCACTCAAGATTTCTTCAGGCACCCCCAAACACCCCACCAAGCACCCCACCAAAGCTTCTGCCACAGTCTCTGTATCAATGTTCTTGAGCGGGACAGCTTCAGGGTAACGGGTTTCAAAGTCGACCAATGTCAAAATATATCTATGACCGTCTTAATAGGTTCAACCAGATCGATTGCTACTCTATTGAATGGCTTGTCAATTAATGGCATTTTCTCCAGGGGAACCTTCGGTATAGAACCCTTGTTAACTGTCTTCTGACATACGTCACAGGACTTATGTCACAGGACTTGCAATACCGAGTCACGTCCCCTTGAATACCCGGCCAATAGAATGCGCTTTGAATCTTATCCGCCATTTTCTTTATTCCCATGTGGCCTCCCATGATCGATCCGTGAGCTAGTTCCAGTTTTCGATTTCTCAACTGCACAGGAACCATAACTTGCTTCAGGGGTTTACTACCATTCACATGAGGATGTTTGTAGACACGGTACAAGACTCCACTTTTCACCTCGAATGAAATCTCAGCCTGGCCTCTCACGACAACATTATTTCGCTCCCAATATTTCCGTAAGCTCTCATCGTCATGTTGCATTTGCTTGAGCTTTTCTCTATCTACAACAGGACTTTCATTGGTATCTGGTACCTTCAACGGGATTCGTTCTCCGGCCTTCCTTGCTTGACTTCTCCTGGTCACAGCGCACGCCTCCTGCACATGACCCTGCCAATTCGGATCTGGATTCTCAGCAGCTCTTGCGCCTGGTACATTACCAATAATCAAATCATAAACAGCATTGGGGAGACACTGCGCTTCCACTTGGCCCTTGAGATAAGGTGTATCAACATCAATCTTTGCAATGGGCACTTTCCTTGCTGTGTTATCGATGAGCAGCATAACATTATAATCACCAGTAAACTGATCCTCAGACACAAGATCCGTCTTTACCACCATTCCACTACAGCCAGTGTCTCTTAGAACATTAATTAACAGACTTCTCTCCAACTCTACCTTTCACAACAGGCATTTTACTTCTTTCTTCAGACAAAGGCTCAACACAGGTGCTACTCAATAATGGAATCTTCTTACCACAGGTCATCTTTGGTACAGGTCATCTTTGGTACAGGACTTAACTTCCGCTCCTGTAGGTTTAACTTCAGACGGCTGAACTAGACAGCTGGCGCTCACTTGCCCACGTTGCACATAATTACCATCCTTACTCTGTCCTCCTGATTTCGTGTCCCTGCTTGCTACACAGAAAGCACTTTTTTGTTAACGTTAAGCAATTGACAGCCTTATGACCTCGGGTGTTGCACTTGAAGCAATGGACTGGTGTTAAATTAATCTGCGTGTTCTTGACTTCGTCCCTCTCAGGCTGCACTGTTGGCTTTCTACTCGTCGGACTGAACAAATGATTACCATGAGCCTCCGAGTACTGGTCAGCGATCTTCGCAATCTGTGCCAGAGTTTCAGGTGCCCTTTCACGCAGGTGAATGGCCAACTCTTTAGGGCAAGAGTCAATAAATTGTTCTTTCACGATCAAGTCCTCAAGACCCTCAAAGGTTTGCGCAGTATTCGAGAGCTCTAGCCACCGTAACAAATATCTGTCCAGTCGTACAATAAACTGCTCCGGACTTTCATCAGCTTCTGGTTTGGATGCCCTAAATTTTCGACGATAGCCGTCTTCGGTAAGATCATATCTCTTCATTGACGCAATCTTTACCTTGTCATAATCCTTAGCTGCGTCCTCTGATAGCCGTGAATACACTTCTAGTGCTCGTCCAGACAACAGAGCACTGAGCTTCGATGCCCATCCATCTTTTTTCCACTTAGCTGTCTCCGCGAATCTCTCAAATCTCTGCAAATATGCGTCTACGTCATCCTTGCCATCAACAAACGAGGGGAGTTTAGGTGCCTTAGCTCGATCCTCTCTCTCTGCGGTACGACCACCGCCATTAGCTGCTGCTAACCTAGAAAGTTCTAACTCATGTTATCTCTTAGCAGCCTCAGCAGCCTCCCTCTGTCTCATGAGTTCTGCTTCCATTTCTAGTTTTCTTAATTCTCGTTCTTGATGCCTAGTTTCTCTATCTTCGTCTTCTCTTCTGCGTCTTTCTTCTTTCTCCTCCTCTTCCTGCCTCCTTTCTTCTTCAAGTCTCCAACGTTTCTCTTCACGCTCTTCCTCTTGGCGTTTCTCCTCGCGTTCTTCCTCTCGGCGTTTCTCCTCACGTTCTTCCTCTAGCTGCCTACATTTCTCTTCTTTTTCCTCTTCTAACTGCCTACGTCTCTCTTCTTTCTCCTCCTCCAGGCATCTCTACTCACGCTCTAAAGCTTGTTGTTTCTTAACAAATTCGAGTAGTTTTTCTCCTTCCAGACCAAACTTTTCACCAAGTTGAACGAATTTCTCCATTTCACAGCGTTGAAATTTCACGACTCTTTCACTTGCTACAACTTACTTTCACAGCACAGTTATTTAAGTTGTGATCCTTTCCTGGTTATCAGAAGACAACAAACAGTTCCTTGTATTCCACTCTCCGGCGACAGGCCCCCAGTGTTGCGAGTTCGAATGTTTTAAGTGGTAGGTAGTTTGTAGTCTAAGTCAGGATGCAGGGATGTCGGAACAGCAACTAGGTTATTTATTCCAGACAGATGTAGTAAACTCCACACAATACTTCACAACAAGCTCTCACTGGATTGTAGATTTCACTTGACCTCCGTCACACTTGCTTTACACAGCCTCTGCCAAACTTTACACATGACCTCTGTCGAACTTCAATAATTGCGGCCTCTGCCAAACTTCACACTACTCAACTCTCACTCTCTAAATTTACACTGATCCGCTTATATACTTTACAGCATAAGGTTCTAGAACTTTCCGGCTATACTAAATAAACATTACAATAAGAAACTATTTACAGTAATATACGTAAACGGTTAAAATAGAATTACTTAGTCATGTTGACACAGCACTAATTAAATATTTGAGAACGTTCCGGACTGTTCTGGTAAGTCACGCAAGTCACGCACAATTTTTCATAACAGCAAACATGGAATAAAGTTGAAACCTAGCAAATGCCACCTGTTTCAGCGTGAAGTCCGGTATCTTGGAAGAATTGTAAGCCAGAGTGGACACAGGATAGACCCGGAGACTACAAAAGCTGTCACAAGTTTAAAAGAATCGTGACCGAGAACTGTTGGCGACGTCCGCAAACTGACTGGAATATTAAGATATTACAGGCGATACATCAAGAATTTCGCTAAAGTTGCAAAGCGTCTGTATGACCTACTCAAAGAACCAGTGAAGAAAGGGAGGCCATTAGTCAGAAATCGAAAGAATAAAGAGAAAACGTCTAACCAGGGAGGCCAACAGTCATCTCATGAACCGATCATGTGGACAAGTGAATGTCAGGCAGCCTTGGAGCAGCTCATTACTGCAATCACCAATCCACCAGTGATGGTTTACCATGACTATTCTCAGCCATTTATTCTACCCACAGATGCATCGGAAAAGGGTCTGGGAGCAGCACTGTACCAGAGGCAAGATGGCAATTTAAGAGTCATCCCATTTGTGTCTCGCACGCTGACAGCCGCAGAGAAAAACTACCATCTTTATTCTAGCAAGCTTGAATTCCTGGCCCTCAAGTAGGCAATAACTGAACATTTCTGCGACTATCTATATTATGCGCCTCACTTTACAGTTTACAGAGATAACAATCTACTAACGTATGTTCTCACTTCAGCAAGGCTCAACGCTACAGGTCACCGGTGGATAGCTGAACTTTCTGATTTCCACTTCACTGTAAAGTACTGCCCAGGAACTGCAAACAAGGATGTAGATACCTTGTCCAGGATGCCCATTGAGCAATATATTAGTGAATGCAAGGAAGAAGTCGAGCCTGAATGGATCAAAGCTACAGTGGAGGCAGTAAATGTTCAGCACAGAGGAGAGGAAGTATGGCTTACAGCACTATCCAATAAGCGAAAAGTAATGAAGCGCATGATGGAGGGCAAGGCTTGCTCGTAGCTACCACCCATTACGCCCAAAGAGCTTTACCAGGCACTGAGAAATGACCAAGCCATTGGAAGAGTAATTCAGTACAAGCAAAGTGACCGACTGCCAAAGCTGCAGGACAGGATGAAACAACCCCCCAGCATCCAATAACTCTTACGTGAATGGAAGAAACTAGAACTCAGTGAAGACGGGACTCTCCGTTGCAGAAGTGGCCCAAACCTGCAACTGGTTCTCCCTAAAAAGTTTCAAAAAACAGAGTTCAGGGAACTACATGAAGAAATGGGACATCTAGGTGTGAAAAGAGTTCTTCATCTAGCAAGAGAGCGATTCTTTTGGGGAGAATATAACATTATGTCACTTGTGTATGCAGTTGCCTATAGCAAAGAAGACCACATGTTGCACCAAGAGCACCAATGGAGAACATTCAAAGCTCAGCACCATTCGAATCAGTTTCAATTGACTTTGTTCACCTAGAAAAGTGTACTGGAGGCTATGAGTACATTCTTGTTATTGTGGACCATTTCACCAGGATTGTACAAGCTTATGCTACGACCAACAGCCAGAACAGCAGCTAACAAGTTGTGCAATGACTTTATATTGCGTTTCAGATTCCCGGCCAGAATCTTACACGACCAGGGAGGGGAATTTGAGAATAAGCTGTTTCACCATCTTGAGGAATGTTCCGGCATGTTGCAGTCCTGCACACCACCGTACCACCCACAAGGAAATGGAAAGAGAGAGAGACTCAATCAAACACTCCTTTCCATGCTACGAACGCTACCTGAAAATCAAAAGTCACGCTGGAAAGACAGTCTTAACAAAGTGGTACATGCCTATAACTGTACTCGCCATGAGACCACAGGGTTCTCTCCATTCTTCTTCCTGTTCGGACACTCGCCAAGGCTTCAAATAGATGTTATCTTTGGCACAGAACCCACCACTTCCCTCGACTATACAACCTATGTCAAGGAGTAGCGCACCGCGATGACGGAAGCTTATGCTTTAGCTTCAAAGAGATCTCAAGCATCTGGACTGAAGGGCAAAAGACAGTATGACTGAAGAGTGAGCAGTTCAGTATTTCAGCCAGGGGACAGAGTGCTAGTGCGGAATTTGAGCAAAAGAGGTGGTCCTGGTAAGCTCAGATCCTATTGGGAAGATGTGGTACATCAAGTAGTAGAATGTAAAGGAGAAGGGAGTCCAGTTTATGAGGTCAAGCCAGAGACTGGTCCTGGACGTCGCTGTGTTATTCACCGGAATCTTCTACTACCATCTAATGATTTGCCCTTTGAGGTATGACAGGACAAGATCTGTAGGAAACCAAAACAAGTCTGGAAGAAAAGCAAATCACCCACACCACCACATCCAAGCCAAGAAAGCAGTTCTGACGAAGAGCCTGATGGGATAATGACGTTCTCTCCAGTGCGAGACCAGGAAGAGAGGAAGCCAGAATCGTCAACGGTCTTCAACCCTACCAATGGGGCAGCCAGTGACCCACCTCCAAATCATCAGAACACTCACGAGGAGACATCTTTGGATGCAGATGCAGCTGAATTCCAATTACCAGCAGACCCAGTAAGTGAGAAATCTGAGAGAAACCAAGCAGACCATGTAAAGGACAATGGACGACCAACTAGGCAGAGAAGAGCACCTACATTGTTTACTTATGACACATAGGGCACATCCTGTTTCCATTACCCTACCGTATTGAGTACATCAAACTCTGCTGCCGGTGTGACGCCATTGCTAATGCCTGTTCTACGAGGACTTGTTAGAGGACCACAAAGTACGTGTCTGAACTGTGTCTGGCAATGGGCATACCCTACCTGTTATGGAAATGCTGGACTGTATCCTTGCCGGAGCAATTAAACACCGACCCTGATGCATGTGAAACTGTTTAACTACATTGTGTAATATTATTTCATAAAGATATTAAGCGTGGACAGAGAACACTTTCCAATCTCTATAGATAGAGGAGTTTTACGTCAAAGTCCTTGAACTTTGGTTCTGTAGTCTGATCTAGTTCAAAGTAGTCACAAGTTGTTTTTGTAGGTTCTGTAAGCAAGGGCAAGGGCCTGATCACCCCTTTTCCCTAAGGAAATTCGAGTAGGAAAACTAGTATCTTACTGTAAGAGACAATGGTCTCTGAGGCTTATTCGTAATGTCGAGTACGACATTTATTACAGTGGGGGAGAGTGTTAGGGACTAGGACTAGGATATCAAAATCACCCTCCCCACCCACAAGTTGTCACACTAGGTATTGTGGGAAATAAATCGCACGAGGTTCATGTTGTCTGCCATGTTGAATCAGCATTGAATGTTTGCATGTGAAAGTGAGAGTGAGAGTGCGAGCTCCCTTCTGCGGCTGGCAACACTTGCATGCTATCAAAATCAATTGAACTGGACTTTTCTACTAGAAATTGAATAGCAGAAATGAGAAAATTCGTTATGTGTATTCCACAGAAATTCTCCTAAATACAGCAACGATCAGAGAGGTAAACTCGGCTGAAATTGACCCTCAAGTTTTACGGCGAAAGAATCACAAGTTTACGCCCCATTAGAGCGCCAAGCTTCAAACAACCGAACAAACTTTCACAACTTCAAAAAACGCAATTGAATTTACTTACAGTGACTTTCCTTGCCATTTTTAAGTGAACAGAGATAAACTTGCTTTGACTAATCGTCGATGGATGGGTAAAAGAAGGCAAAATTTGATGATTACCTTTAACTGTTACAGTAGGAGCGAAATTTAGGCAGTGGGAGAAAAATCCGGCCTGTGGGCCGTATCGTAAAAAGCTGGACCGGTCACGTGCACGTGATTAGCCAATGAAATTTGAGGATTTAGGAATCGGGCCCATTCAGATGCTTGATTAAAAAAAATAACTCTGATTATTTGATATGTTAAGGATGTGGAAGCAAGATTTTTCAAAAATGCTCCAAGGACTTATTTCCTCCATAGTAGTACAAGCCAAATTTTTTAACCACCTGGTTACAATGGGACTGCTTAGAGTAATAATTATTCAGCAAGCTACAAGTTTTGCGGTACAACAAGTTAAAACAACAGAAGTTTTAAATTCAACCTCGATTAGTAAGCCAAACAAGGCAACCAGGGCTACCGCCCTGTGGCTCTAAGACCTCCACAGACTACACGAACTGTTTTTATCTTTAACAGTTACATTTCCACACAAGTAAGAATTTACAGCAAAAAGGACACTATACTAATCACAGTAACACCATATGAACTACAACCAAAAGTTATAGCAACACAGGGTGCAAAACAAAGAACAGTTTAAGCAAACAAAAATAGTGCAGTTACACTAACTACAGAGTATAAGTAGTATCTGTGGTCCCTGGTAATATGAATGGGAGAAGAGAAGCAGGGTTGGCATAGTGGTGAGAACACTCACTCCCAACAATGAGGCCCAAATTTGACTCTACACATACTGGTGTCATAAGTGGGTTGAGTTTGTTGCTGGGTCATGCCTTACTTGAAGGCTATTTCTCAGGTTCTTGCTTTCCTTCATCCTGAAACACAAAGATTTCCAAAGTTCCATGCATCTTGAATGGAGGACCCACAAGAAAACAAGGAAAAGCTAACATGGCTTCCCCTCTGAATATTGTAGTGTATTACTAACAAGATTAATAAACAATGTGGACTGATCAGCACTTTGACTTTTCCTTTTAAAGTGCCACTATGATGAAAATTAGATCTTTTCTTTCGAAGCCATTTTAAAACATAAGCAAGAAGAATGCGTGAGAAGAAAAATGCTGTTTACTATAGTCAAATATCTTATTTGGTTCCAGAGATATTCAAGTTTTTAAATTATGCAAATTAGTCAAGTGATGACGTCATATACATGTACTCAATCAAGTTTTGATCAAATTTGATGAAAAAAGATATCTCGGCCAATTTGTATCAGAAATGTTTGTTTCTTTGCAGTGTTCTCCACAATTTGAGCTTAACAGTTTTGTTACCATGGCAACATACTGGGTTCCAGACCTCCCCTATATTAAAGGCATTTCTGGCCACCTTTGGCATTCCATTTTCATATTTGCAACTGGTGCCTCATATGCATGATCCAGCAAGCATATAAATATGTTAGCTTGAGTTTGTGGCTTTGTTTAATGTTTTTCAAGCTGAAATTCACTTACATATTGAAATCAAGTGGGTGGGGACTGGAAAAGAGTGAGTAGCCATGGCAACAAAATGTTCTATAGCCGTAGGTGTGTTTTCTATGAAACTATTAACCTCCCAAGTTTCAATGGTCTGCAAATTGGCCAAGATAGCTCTATTTATATTCATGATGTAATATTGGGTTGAGTGGATGACATCATCAGTCATCTCATTTGCATATTTTACACATTTTTCAAACTTAAATATTTCCAGAACTAATGAAGGTATTTGCAAACAGTAAACCACGTTTTCATTCTTTCATAGAATTCTTTGTGATACACCCAAAAAATCAAGGGGTAAAAATTTGATCATAGTGGTACTTTAAGCGTTTCTCTACAGTCAAACTAGGTGAAGCGTACTCCTCAAGATTACATTAATGAATTTATTATTTGAATATCGAATCCGCTAGTCGTTTCAAGAATGCAATAATGCATTGATTATTGGAAATTTGAACCTACTAGTCGTTCCAAGTATACGGCTAATCGATTTAATGTTCACAAAGAGACTAACTTTTCAGCTTGCTAGCCCAGTATCTAGTGACAGTTTTGATTTACTAGCCAAAACAACTTTTTCACTAGCCAGACACAGACACTTGTTTTACGGTATAAATTCTCCCAGACTAACAAGTTTTCTTACCCTTGATTCTCACCGAACCGCCCTCAAAACTTGGGAGGTGGCACCACTGAAAAAAAAATTGTTGTCTTTCAAAATACCGATTCATGATTCTCACAACTAAAATACTGTGTTCCACTTAAGCTCTATACGTTGCAAACATAGATATCGATGTTGTAATTTTAGGCATCGCTCAACAACGAAAATCAAAGAAACTTCGCTGTGAACTCGCCGCAGAAAAACAAATGCTAATTCGCGATTTCTCACAAACAAAAATTAATAATTTGTTCCATCTAAACTTAACAAGTTGCAAACATTAGGCATCGATATATTATATTGGCATCATTCAAATTTTCGAACAACTGCGAATTTTTTTTAAAGCATACGCGTACTAGTATGTGAACTCCAACTGCGCTTAGAGTTCCGCATGATTTCACCCATGACTAATCAGTGGCAAGCAGTTATTTCGTCACTTTTTATTAAACAAAAAAGTTAGTCATTCTTTCCCATTAAAAGAATAAAGTTTTTACTAGTCTGTGGCTTGGTGACTACCGTTATTCTCGAGACCTTGTTCAAATATAAATTCAATAATGATTTTTGAAAGGACTAGCGACTTCAATATTCAATCAATCAATTCATTATTGCCTTCTTGAAACAACTAGCGGGTTCAATATTCAAATAGTCAATTCATTAATGTAATCTTGAGGGGTACGCTTCACTTAGTTTGACTGTAAAAAGTTTCCAAGTAAACAGATCATACAGTAACTATGTGCTTACAAGGTACATCAATGACCGCCAATGTAGAGTCCACTCCACAACTGTTGTTTGCAGTGCACTTGTATATTCCAGCTTGAGTTCGGCTGATGTTGGTGATGTTTAATGGGTTTCCCTTACTGCACTCAGACGTTACGAGTTTTGTCCACAATACAGTTGGATCGGGAATACCTGCAGTCACATTACAGTTCACTTCCACATCACGACCTTCTCTGACAACTACTGTATTTACAGCCTGCTCCACAGATGCCGCGACTGAAATAGACAATCAAATGTACCTCATGGTCGAACCTTGCATGACAAGCCATAAACTTAGGTTGATGCTTTAACCTAAGAGGATTGATGACTGACTATGTTCTTACATATCCGCAATCGCGTTCCCAGAGTCTTCCACTCCCCTTGACCAGTAATCGAATCAAAGTGGCTACGACCCACTTAACTTGGAAAATGGATCGTTTGTAAACAGTGGCGTACAATTTTAAAGCCACCGGCTTGAAGCTTTAATCCGAAGGTTAAGTTTAAGTGAAAGCCCACTGACATTGTTAAGAACTAGTGCAAAACGCAATGGTAAGAGAGTACAGGAAGGGATGTAACAGTGTTGAAAACACTCACAAAGTTATCGGTTCGTGAGACAGTTCTCTGTCTGAGAGACCGAGGAAAGTGCCACGTGTCCGGTCACCAAAGTAAGTAATAATTCTCATTTTCTTAATCCCCTAATTTTCGTTCTCTACTTTCACAGCCAGTTTCAGAGATGTCTCTCTTTTTGATACTTTTTCACACCATAGAAATTTAAGACAACACGTTTGGCGTAGAGTAACTATACCACAGGGAACATAATTCGTCTGCTCAACGAAGTTAAGCCCTGTTCGTGGGGCTAGTATTTGGATGGGAGACCAAATTTGAATACCCCGTGTTGTTTTTTTTCTTTTCTTTTCCCCTTCCTTTTTTCCAAGACGATATTACAGACTGCAGAACTGCCACCCTTGCATAATATCGTTTCTTCTCTTATTCAACTTTTTGTTGCTCGTTTCGCCAAGGCTGTAAGTAGTATAGTAATTAGCGGTTCAAGCGTATTTTTCCAAAATCTGATTTTGCGCTCTTATTTTTCCAAAATTTGATTCAGCCGACTGGTTCACTTTTTCCAATACTATATCCAATACCAATATCAAATCTATAGTCAAATTTAAAATCCAAGCGCTTTTCCCAAATCTTTTCCCAGTGGTTATAATTCTATAATTGTAAAACAACTATAGAATAAAAATATAGAATCATTCCTTAGAATCAAATGCTGTAGCCGTTCGATACACATTTTATCAGATCATTTTCAAATCCTATTTTTTATTTTATCCTGCACGACTACTGGATTATCTTGTCTAATTTTTTCACGTTCATAAGAAATGTAATCAAATGTACAATTATGATAATATGTATATCTATGTTTTAAACAAAAATAACCACTACATTTACACTTGAATATAATTAGTCTATTTTTTTTTTACAAATATCGCATTTATTTGGTGATGATGTTTTTTCCGTGTTTTATATATTTAGTGTATATTTAAAATTTTTTCCATTTATCTCCACAAAGTAATACACCATTTGGTTTTTGTTTTAGATCTCCTGATAATGCACTTTTAACTCTGAAATTGTTATTTAATATATTCTCTTGTATTTCTCCATGATCATTTTATTGTATTTTTTTTTATACGATGAAAGCAATTTTTGAAACTTATCATCAAAATCTTCAACAGATTTTTGTGACTTTTTAATTAGAAGAAATTTTATTTTCATCATATCATGATGAATATAATCATTTTCAAATTCATTTTCAGATTCAGTATCAGATTCATTATCATAGTCATCACAGTTAAAGTTCTTTTCATGCATTTCTGTTTGTAATATATTGATTATTTCATGTAATGATTCAACTTCTTGTCTAATTTTTTGTTCTTTTTCTAAAAGTTCTAATTTTTGTTCCATTATATTAAGTATAAATAATATTTTTATACCAATAATACTATTACAAATATTATGGAAGAATATAAGACTGATAATGACATAATAGAATGTATTAATATTTTGAAATTTTCTAATAATTTATTCATTATATATAATATATTATATTTTATAAATGGTTTATTATAACATGACTAATCATAGATTATTAGGATTTGAAGCTTCAGAAAATAAAAACAAAATGTATAATGCAATATTATTGTCAAATACTGGTAAATTAATTAAAATTCCATTTGGAGAAAAAAGATTTGAAAACTATCAAGATAAAACAACAATGAATTTATACCCCCATTTAATTCATGGAGATAAAGAAAGAAGGAAAAGATACCAACAACGGCATAAAGTATTTTTAAAAAAAGGTTATTATTCACCATCTTATTTTTCATATTATTATTTATGGTGATTTGTTGTTGATTTGTAATTTTTTTTCTATGTTTGATAATAATGTTTGAATTTCACTTTGGAAGTTGCTTATTTTTTTAAATATTTCATCAGTTAAATCAAGTGTTTCAATTTGAGATTTTTCATTAATGTTTGGTGAATTAATTAATCGTAGATTTATTAGTTCGATGTCTGATATGAGATCTTTTTCTAAACTTTGTATTTCTTTTTTAACACATTCCATGAGGTATATTAAATCTTCTTTGCAATTCAAAATCATTGTTGTATTATATTATATTATTATATATTTTTATATTTTTATGTCCATAAGCATAGCTTGTTATTCCATCATCAAGAATATATCTTTTATCATCAAAACAGCTTAGGGATACTTTATTTATCTCATAACTTCCAAGTTGATGGTTCTCACTTCTGATTGTTTTCATT
>Ga0126343_10000880_pt1 | contig 12879 bp, 10 predicted proteins | sample Cyp2metagenome_FD_92531 | JGI IMG/M metagenome (GOLD analysis project Ga0126343, IMG submission 92531) | Coral microbial communities from Lord Howe Island, Old Settlement Bay, Australia - Cyphastrea 2 metagenome | ecosystem: Host-associated > Invertebrates > Cnidaria > Coral ... | reverse complement strand
ATGTAGGTTTCAGTGAAACTATCCGTCTGGAATACATAACCAGAAGGATCAATACTATCGTTGTCGTCTTTAACCTGATGGAAGAACTCAAGCTCAAACTGGAAGTTGCCATAGTTGGTGTAAGGCTTGATCATGACGCTGTAACCAGCCTCATCCCGCTGACCCCAGCTACCATTGTCAAAATTCAGGGTCAGGTACTCTGCCATGGCATAAAATCCGGCATTGTACTCATTATTCCAGTACGTCAGATATGGCCGAAAAATTTGCTCCAGAGATTGCTTACCATGGTGGTTTGCAGTTTTCGATACCACTTCACTGGTGATGTACTCAGCCTCATATCCCAGACCAGTTCCCCAACCACCACCTAAGGCAAATGGACGATCCAGCAGAATAAGGTGTTTCAAAGAGTCTTCATTTTCATAATAACCACCGGAATTTTTTTGCTCCCGGGTCATGGTCTTTAACGAGTAGTTTGAACGAAGACCAAGATTGTGGAAATTGATAAATATATTACCTATTTCATTAGTGGTAATTCTCTCTTTTATTTCACCTTGTCCCCAGTCGTCAGTGGTTTTTGTCTCATATTCAATTGAAGAACCGAAATGCCCGGAGAAACTCATGCCATCAGAAGCCGAGCTATTATCTTCGCTGTCTGCCTGACGAAGAAAATCGGTAAAGTCATCTGCTGAAGCAGCACCGGATAAACCAACAATATTGGCAATCACAAGTGGCAGTATTTTTTTCCTCATCAGGAATCCCCAAATGGTAACTAATCTGGTAATTATTCAGCGGGAGTAGTGCAGCCGGGTGACCACCACATTTGAACAGAAAAGTTCTGCCCACCTCTCCACTTAAATACAAACATTCAAACAGCTGAAACCAAGCCGGAGATCAACAATAAGGAGCCATTAACAAACGGGTCAGGCTACTGATTCAGCACTTGGATGTTGACACTATCTGTTTAGCAATGTGTTTCGGTGGTGGGATTAAACTATCACGAATCAACTTTTACAACACTGCACTATTGACGCAGATCAATTTAACCACTTTTTCTCAAACAAAAATCATTCAAGAACAGAAATAGTGCAAATCTGCACACTAAATCATTGCGTACTTTTCTGCTTTGATAAATAATGCCGTATTCCATCACGTACTACCAAAATCCAAATTGTGTTTGAGTTGCCCATAGTATGAAATCCATTTGCAAGAACATGGCCTTTGCCCTCTCGTTACTCTCTGTCAGTACTGTCTACGCGCAAGAACTTGTACCTGAACAAGGCGCACAGCTGCTCATCTGGACCGATGAGCTGGCCATGGATTATATGGACTATGCAACTGATGCGTTTAACGAAACCTTTGGCTACGATGTCCAGTTCCGGTTCCGACAGCTTGCCCCGATGAACAGCGCCGGACGCCTGATTCAGGACGGTGGCACCGCCCGGGTTGCCGATGTCGCCGAGATTGAACACGATATGCTGGGCAAATTAGTCGTCAGTGGTGCGATTATGGAAAACCTGGTCAGTGCTGACCGGGTTGAAAAAGAGTTTATCAGCAGTGCTGCTTCTGCCGCCAAAGCCGATGGCAAAGGCTACGGTTTTCCCGTGAGCTATGCGACAACTGCCTTATTTTACAACAAAGATATTCTGGCCAGGGCGCCAGAGACCTTTGAAGATTTGATTGCCTTTTCCAAAACATTTAACAATCGAACCGAAAACCGTTATGCCCTGCTGTGGGACGTGCAGAATTACTATGAGTCGCGCATGTTTATGTCCCTGTATGGCGGCTATGAATTTGGCAAGGCCGGGTCCGATGCGGATGATATCGGCGTAAATTCTGCCGCAACCAAACGTGGCCTCGCTGCCATGCTTAAATTGAAAGAAGCCAACAACTCGAACCCTGTGGATATGCGTAACACTCAGGTACGCCGTGGCTTGTTTACTGAAGGTAAAGTTGCCGCCATTGTTGATGGTCCATGGGCAACCAAAAGCCATCTGGAATCGGGCGTTAATGTTGGCGTTGTGGCGATGCCGACACTGGAAGGACAGCATCCGCGCACCTTCTCCACCGTGAGGCTGGCCGTTGTCTCCTCTTACACCGAGTATCCTGTCGCCGCCCAGCTGTTTGCAGACTTTCTGGCGTCAGAAGCCATGCTGAAAAAACGGTTCGAGATGACCAAATCCATCCCGCCACTGAACCACCTGATGGCAGAAATCGCCAACAGTAAAACGGTTGATGAAGCCACCAAAGCGTTTATTGCCCAGGGTTTTTATGCCGATGCCATGCCTTCCATCCCGGAAATGGGCTATGTCTGGTCACCTATGGCCAACGCCATCACCGCCAGCTGGGTCAATGGTGAAACGCCGGAAAAATCACTGGATAACGCCTTAATGGTGATCAAAGAGCAGATTGCTTTCCAGGAATAACCAAGATGCCCGGGCGTTATTTTGCAACCACGCCCGGGCATGGTGGGATTGATGCAATCATTATTGACGGCAACTGATTAATACTGTTTTAGGAGGGGCCATGGCGATAACCATGGATCAGCCAAAGGTGGCCAACAGGCTACCTCTGTCGGTTTTTCTGATGGGGGGGACTCAGCTACTAAACCGACACTATATTAAAGGGTGTTTCTATCTTTTAGTACAAATCCTGTTGGTGCTTTTTGCTGCCGATTTACTCTCAGCCCTGAAAGGATTTATTACCCTGGGTGATACGGCACAGCATCGCGTGGGTTTCAAGATTATCCACGGTGACCACTCCATTCATATGCTGGTTGAAGGTGTGCTGGCCATCTTTCTGACCGTGGCGTTTCTGTTTGCCTACCTGCTAAACATTAAAGATGCCGTTACAATCACCCCCAGCACAATCAGTTTAAAACAGCAGTTGCGGGCCTTTTATGATGAGCACTTTGCCCTCATCATGTTAACCCCGGCAGGGATTGCGGCACTCGCATTCATTATTCTGCCAATACTGATTACCGTACTGGTTTCCCTCACCAACTACGCAGCGCCAGCACATATTCCACCCAAAAACCTGGTGGACTGGGTTGGGTTCAGAAATTTCCTGTCCCTGTTTGAGCTGAAAATCTGGTCAAGCACTCTGCTCGGTGTCGGTAGCTGGACGGTTATATGGGCAGTCTGCTCGACCATATTCACCTTTGGCTTTGGCTTTGTTCTGGCTCTTGCCCTGTCGAATCGTGACATCGCCGGGAAAAAGGTTTGGCGCGTAATATTCATGCTGCCTTACGCCATTCCAGCCTTTGTCAGCCTGCTGATCTTCCGCTTGCTGTTAAATGGCATTGGCCCGATAAACTCAATCATTAACAGTTTTGGCATTGAGTCCATTCCTTTTTTATCGGACCCTGTGCTGGCCAAAGTGACGGTCATTGTCATTGGTGTCTGGACGGGTGCGCCCTATTTCATGCTCTTGATTGCCGGTGCGCTGACCAATATTCCCAAAGAGCTTTATGAAGCCAGTGAAGTGGACGGTGCCAGCCGGTTCCAGCAGTTCAGAGAGATTACCTTGCCCATGATCCTGCATCAGGTAGCCCCTTCCCTGGTCATGACCTTTGCATTCAACTTCAACAATTTTGGTGCTGTTTACCTGTTGACGGAGGGTGGACCGATTAATCCGGAATATCGCTTTGCCGGCCACACCGATATTCTCATCACCTGGATTTACAAGCTGACCCTGGACTTCCAGCAGTACAATGTCGCTGCCGTGGTTTCCATCATCATCTTCCTGTTTTTGTCCCTGATTGCCATTTGGCAGTTTAGAAGGATGAACTCCTTCAAGACCGATGTGAGTATGCGGTAATGAACAAACTGATGCATAAAGCCGGTGTTTTCGCCGTATACCTGTTGCTGATCTTCAATGCTGTCGTGGTGCTTGGTCCCATTGCCTGGACCGTGATGGCGTCGTTTAAGCCGGGAGTGAACCTGTTTAGCAGCTCGTTTACTGACTTCTCATTCACCCTGGACCATTACCGGGCACTGTTTACCGATACCCCATATCTGCAATGGTATGCCAACACCTTTGTCCTGGCGTTCAGCAATATGGCCATCTCCATCATTGTGGTGACCATGACGGCGTTTATCTTCTCCCGCTACCGGTTCAAGGGAAAACGCAATGTCATGATGGGCATTCTGGTGATCCAGATGTTTCCGGCGTTCCTCTCTATCACCGCGATTTATGTCTTGCTGTCCAAGCTGAACCTGATCGACACCTTTGCGGGTCTGCTGTTTGTCTACGTCACCGGCTCATTGCCCTTTATGACCTGGCTGGTGAAAGGCTATTTTGACGCTATTCCGACCTCGCTCGATGAGGCGGCCAAAATAGACGGCGCTGGTCATTTGACCATTTTCTTTGAAATTATTTTGCCACTGGCCAAACCGATCCTGGTCTTTGTCGGCCTGACCTCATTCACAGCCCCGTGGATGGACTTTATTCTGCCCACCCTGATTTTACGCAGCGAAGAAAAAATGACGCTGGCCGTGGGTATTTTCCAATGGATCGCCTCTAACTCGGCAGAAAACTACACTCTGTTTTCTGCCGGCGCACTGTTAGTGGCCATTCCCATCACCCTGTTGTTTGTCGCCACCCAGAAGCACATTACTGTTGGTCTGGTCAGTGGCGCGGTTAAGGAGTAACCCTGAAATGATTACTTTGAGTGCCCTGGTTCATAACCCGAAAAGCGCCATGTGCTACGCCCGCGATAACAGCACTTTGCATGTTCGCCTGCGTTCGGCCAAAGATGAAATCGAAAAAGTCACCCTCTGGATCGGTGATCCCTATGAGTGGGCCGTCGGTGGCCTGGACGGTGGCAACCTGGGCGGCAGCGATGCCCACGGCTGGACCGGTGGACGTGAAATTCCCATGACCATCGAAGCCGAAACCCAGCATCAAACCTGCTGGCTGGCTGAGTTCACCCCGCCAAAGCGTCGGGCGCGCTACGGCTTTATTCTGCACACCAAAGGCGACGGCAAGAAGATACTGTTTGGTGAGCGAAAAAGCGTTGATATCACCGATGCCAAAGTGGCAGAAGTGGAGCTGAGTAATCTCAGTAATTTCTTCTGCTTCCCCTACATCAACCCCCGTGATGTCCTGACAACGCCTGAATGGGTGCAGAAAACCGTCTGGTATCATATTTTCCCGGACCGCTTTGCCAATGGCCGACCAGAGATATCACCCGCTGGTACGATGCCCTGGGGTACTGAACCGACTCAGGACAACTTTATGGGCGGTGATCTCTGGGGAGTAATCGATAAGCTGGATTATCTGCAGGAATTGGGCATCAATGGCCTCTATTTCTGCCCAGTGTTCACGGCCAACGCCAATCATCGTTATGACACCGTGGACTACTTCAATGTTGACCCTTCCCTGGGTGGCAATGAAGCGTTTACCGTGCTGGTAAAAGAAGCCCATCGTCGTGGGATGAAAGTGATGCTCGATGCCGTGTTTAACCATGTGGGTGATCAGCATCCGTTGTGGCTGGATGTGGTGGCCAACGGCAAGGCGTCGCCCTACCACGACTGGTTCTGGATCCGCGAGTTCCCAGTGTATGAAGATAAGCCCCGTGATCAGTGGGACTACCAGAACCTGCGTTATGAAACGTTTGGCAATGTGGCATCCATGCCCAAACTGAACACCGAAAACGAGCAGTGTCGTGCTTATTTGCTGGACGTAGCCAGACGCTGGGTTGAGGATTTTGACATTGATGGCTGGCGCCTGGATGTGGGTAATGAAATTGACCACGACTTCTGGCGTGATTTCCGTCGTACGGTCAAATCGATCAAGCCGGACTGCTATATTCTCGGGGAAATCTGGCACGATGCCTCGGCCTGGCTCGGCGGCGATCAGTACGACTCGGTGATGAACTACCCCATGACTCAGGCGATCCTTGACTTCTTTGCCCTCGACCTGAGCAATAAGCAGGATTTTATCTGGGATGTGAACCGTTCCTACATCACCTATTCACACACGGCCAATCAGGCGATGTTCAATCTGCTCGATAGCCACGACACTTCTCGTATTTTGAGTTTGTGCGGTGAGAACAAGGATCGTGCCAGACTCGCTTATCTGTTCATGTTCACCCAGGTAGGCACACCCTGTGTCTATTATGGTGGTGAAGTGGCCTTGAGTGGCGGGCGGGGCATGGGCAGCGAAGCCAACCGCCGCTGTATGGTTTGGGAAGAAGAGCAGCAGGACCTTGAGTTCAAACAGTTTATCCAGGAGTTGATCGCCCTGAGAAAAAGTGAGTCCGATTTCACTATCCCAACTCTGCAATGGCTGACTGTTGACAGTGATCACTGTATCGCCTACCAGCGTGGCCAGTGGCAAATCGTCATGAATAACTCTGCCGTTGCCCAGTCTGTAGAGCTGCTGGGTGAAACTGTCCAGCTTGCTCCCTATGGCTACAGGATGAGCAAGCGTCAATAATCAGACGGAAGCTTGCGCCCCTTAATTGGGGCGCAGCTGGGTCAGAAAAAACTCTTTTTTGATGTACGGTTTGGCAAGATGAGCACTGCTACAGATTTACAAAAATACAATGATATTGTTCAACGGTTGACGACTTTTGGTTTCAGTAAAACGGATGCACTGGTTTATCTTGATGTGCTTAAAAACGGCAGGAGCAACGGTTATCAGATTGCCAAATCGTTGGGGATGACTCGCTCCACCGTCTATTCATCCATAGACAATCTGTACCTGCAAGGCTATCTCTATATGATTTCTGGCAGCGTAAAGGAGTACGAAGCTAAATCGCCTGATGTCATCCTTGCGCAAATCAGGGATAAAACCATTGAAGACATTACTGTCCTGAAAAAAGAGCTAACGGTCTTATCCAAATCAGAGGAAAAGCCCTTTTTTTTCAATTTGTCTGGCCATGAAAGCCTGACTCTGAAAATCAAAGAGATCATAAACGGCAGTAAAAACGAGCTTTATATTAATACTGACTTTGATCTCGCCCTGTTCCAGAGCGAATTACAAGCGGCAATTACGCGCGGAGTCAGAGTAATTTGCTTTTCATTTAACCAGATGCACTCTTCGGTTGAAGGCATTGAGTTTTTTTCACGGTCCCATATTCCAGAGCACGACCACCCGTCTACCCGGTTTATGCTGGTCTGCGACACACTGGAAACCTTGGTGTTTTCCAATTTGACGGCGGCTCAGGGCATCTACACCAATGAAAAAATTCTGGTAAAAATCATCTCCGAGCATATTCACAGCGATATCTATCTGTCGGGATTATTCGGCGACAAGCCCCTTGACTTATTGAACATTGCCATCAATACCAATCATGAACGACAGGCGCTGTAAGCTTTTTAGCGACTTATTATCTGCCACTTATTGCGAACCCAACCCCATGACTGAAATGACCAACCCTGTTTTGCCCGGCAGCTTTCCTGATCCATCCATTTGTCGGGTTGGTGATGACTTCTATATGGTCAACTCCTCGTTCGAGTATTTCCCGGGGCTGCCTATTCACCACAGCCGTGACCTGGTCAGCTGGGAGCTGATCGGTCACGCCCTTGATCGGGCCGACCAGTGCCAGGGGCCAGTCTTTCTGACCGATGTACAGTCAGATGGCGGTATCCATGCGCCGACTATTCGATATAAGAACGGTGTCTTTTATCTGATAACCACCAATATCTACAACCCGCCCAATGCTCCGGAAAATTTTAATCCCTGTGTTAATTTTATTCTGACCGCGACCAATCCGGCCGGCCCGTGGTCTGAGCCTAAGGTGATCAGCGGCGCACCGGGCATTGACCCGGATATCTTTTTTGATGATGACGGCAGGGTCTGGTATGTGGGAACCCACAGTCCAAGTGATCCGGCCTACCCCAGCGAAGGTGAAATCTGGTTGCAAGAGCTTGATCTGGATAGTACCAGCCTGATTGGTGAGCGTTACTATCTCTGGCGGGGCACCGGCGGTGACTGGGTAGAAGGCCCGCATATGTATAAATACAATGGCCGCTACTATCTGATGACCGCAGAAGGGGGAACGGGGTTTTACCATGCTGTGACGATTGCCAGCAGTGAGACAATTACCGGTCCATTCAAGAGTAATCCAAGAAACCCGATCTTAACCTCACGTCATTTGTCTAATAATTACTGGGTAAACAGCACCGGGCATGGCGACTTGGTTGAGCTGGCTGATGGCCGCTGGTATATGGTCTGTCTGGGGATTCGTAATGACATTGCCCATCGCTCCAATATGGGCCGGGAGACCCATCTGCTGCCTGTTGTCTGGGAAGCAGAAAATCCGGATAACTGCGATATGCTCTGGCCAGTGTGCGCGCCCGACAGCGGCAAGGTGGAAAAACATTTACCTTTACCATTTGTGGGATCAGGTCAAGCTGGCAATGGTGACTTTTATGATGATTTCTCCGGCCCTGTGCTGAAAAAAGAGTGGAGTTTTCGCCGCCTGCCAGACATTAGCCGCTTTCAGATTCTGCCAGAGCAGGGGCGCTTGAGAATCTGGTCTGGGCAACGCGAGCGCAGTCAGTCTGCCCTTGTTGGCTTTCGACAAGCGCACAGTTATTTCAGCTACCAGGTTACCCTGCATATGGCTGAGAACTGTGGTGAGAGTGGTATCGGTATCGTGCAAAAAGATCATCATCATCTGTTGCTCGGTGTCTCGAAAAAAGACGATGGTCTTGTTTTTAGCGTCAAGCTCAATAATGAGATGCTGGCATCCGCAACCGTTGCCGAGCCTGTTGCTGCCTTGGAATTATTCATTGACTGCACTGAAACCGGGTACGACTGCGGTTATATAATCAATGGGCAACAAGTACCAGTGGCAACCAGAATCCCTGTTGATTCGATGGTATCGCGGTACTATACGGGAGCATTTTGCTGTCTTTACGGCGTCAGTCCAGAGGGTGCAACTAGAGTATTTGCAGACTTCTCGGACGTTAATTACACACGGTGTTCGCATTAGGTATTTTGTGAATTGAACGCAGAGAGGACAGCCAAGGCAGCAAAGATAGCACCGAGGTATTTCTCTACTTGCCGGATGCAGAGCGTGGCAGACTATCAGCACAGGTCGAATGACCCCGCTTACCGTCATCCTTGCGAGGGCGGTGATGCTGGATTCCCACCTTCGAGGTTGTTGCAAAAGGTAAAAAGCCTTGAACCACAAAGACACAAAGCTTTAGCCACAGAGTCACGGAGACACAGAGGAAAAGCTTTTTTCTCTTCTCCGTGCCTCTGTGCCTTCGTGGCAATTTTCTTTCACGGCAAAGATAAAGATAGAGACGGGCAGCCGTAATGGCGCTCGGCTTTTGCCACTGACTACCCAATGGATTTCAAGTTGATTCGAGGCGGCAAATGAGCGAAGCCTCGGGAGCATAGAAATACTATGTGACCGGGGCGAGCGAATACCCTAAAGGGCACAAGTGCAGCCAACAAAGTAGCAGCTTGAAAGGCGACGGGTAAACGACGTTGGTTGTTTCAAATTACCGTGATGCCGATTGGTTTGCACAGGACCAAGGGAGTGCAGATTACCAGAAACCTGGCTGTGCCATGATGAAAAAAACACAGTGGCTCTTTGGTTGAGTCGCGGCTCTTTGACAGCTCCTTCACCACCTCATCGTGTGGTGCGGATTCAAGATGTGTACTGCCAACAGACAGTACCTTGTCGCCAATATTCAGCTCAGTTTGATGTGCCCAACCACTCTGGCAAACATTGGAAATAGTGCTGTATTGTTTTGAACGAACCAGCCTCTGTGCACTTGCGACGACATCAGGCAGTTTACACAGGCGAATGGTAACGCCAGCACATCTATTGCGATAACTTGTCAGGAGATAACCCGTCTGGTGTAGTTTGCTGCTGTGATCGACGGCATGGAATAGCAGCGGGGATTCCACAGCATTGAGCTGTCTGAGAAAACCCTCAAAACGGCCAAAGTCAGTCTGACTGGCTTCTCTGGGGTGACTGCGCAGCCGACAGATGGAGGGGTAACTGTCAACCAGAAAATCAATTAGCTCTCGAACAACCCGATTCTCTGTTTCAGGGTTTTCACTCAGGCGGATGTAATGCAACTGGCCAGAAACAATTTTGAGCAGAGGAGAGGGGAGTCGATTTTGATGCACGCTCTCTTCGTAGGTAGGAGGAGGGGCTTGATTAGCTGATAAATCATTTCTGGCTGGACCCATCCTCATACTCCTGATCATCGAATCCAAGGTGGTACTTGAGACGACCGACGTGCGTCAGAGAAAATCCAGGGCAAAAGTCCTATCCTGCCAGAACCCCGGCAACTGACAGCTGAGCAGTCATTCCCATGTTCGATTGTTCAAAACGAGTAAAGTTCCATTTAGCGAAATCGTCGTAAATCCTCGGCCAGTGGGTATAGGGCGAGACGTGTCACAAAGAGCGGACGATAATGTCTTCGTCCCGTTTCTGTCCGTAAAAGTTTGCCAGCCGCCTGATGCGTTGCCGACCACAAGTCAAACGGTGCCGGTTGGTGTCACGCAGACTGTATACGCAACCGCAGTACTCCTGTTGATAGAACGCCTCCTCCCGAGCCAGTTCGATCATCCTCTGGCTGCCGCCGTGCTTGCGCCAGTTGTAAGTCCAGTAGACGATGCCAGGGTAATGGTTGGCAGCGCGCACGCCGCAATCGTTGATCTGGTTCATATCCTTCCAGCGGGAGATGCCCAGCGTGCTGGAGATTACCGAAAAACCGTGCTCAAAGGCGTACAGTGCCGTGCGTTCAAAACGCATATCAAAACAGACGGTGCAGCGCTGACCCCGTTCCGGTTCATTTTCCAGCCCTTTGGTGCGGGCAAACCAGTTATCCGTGTCGTAGTCGGCATCAATAAAAGGCAACGCCAGCTTGTCGCAAAAGCGCTTGTTTTCCTCCTTGCGCAGCTCATATTCTTCACTCGGGTGAATGTTGGGGTTATAAAAAAACACCGTCTGCTCAATGCCCGACGCTTTGATGGCCTCCATCACTTCGCCCGCGCAAGGGGCGCAACATGAGTGCAGCAATACCTTATTGGTATTGTCAGGGGTGGCCAGAGTAGGGCGTTGGTAGTGATTCAGGGAAAGGGGATGATTGTCCATAACAGCTCCGGCTGGTGACTCGGGCAATAAAAAAGTGTAGAAGAACCCCCTGATTAAGACCCAATGAATCTGGATAGTTATTGCAAAATGGTCGTTGAATCGATTTCGTCACTGGACCGGCAGGTACCCGTTCAGCCGGTGTGCACCCAATGGCTGGCCGAGGCCGGCGTCACGCTGGATATACTGCGTCTCGATGAGCTGGACCCTGAGATCAGTGGTAACAAGTGGTACAAGCTCAAGCACAATCTCATGCACGCAAAGGCGCAGGGCAAAACCACTGTGCTCAGTTTTGGTGGCGCCTGGTCCAACCACATTCACGCCCTGGCCGCCGCCGGACACCGTTTTGGCATGGCCACCATTGGCGTGATTCGCGGTGAGCCGTCTGCCGGGCTGACGGCCACACTGACCGATGCCCAACGTTGGGGCATGCAGCTGCAATACCTGACCAGGGCTGACTATCGGCGCAAAAATGATCCTGAGCTGATTGCCCGATTGTTGGCTGAGTCTGGCCTGCCGGCAGAGCAGGTGCACATTGTGCCGGAAGGGGGCAGTAATCTGCTTGGGGTGGTTGGCTGTCGGGATATTCTTGCCGCAGGTGCTGTGTTACCCGGTGATTATGACGAGATCTGGCTGGCTTGTGGCACTGGCGCTACATTGGCAGGCATTGCCCTGACGGCATCTGAAACAATGCCCGATACCCAGGTCAAGGGCGTGGCAGTCCTAAAGGGCGCTGACTTTTTGCGTGCTGACATTGACCGGCACACCCGGCAGGCATTATCAAACTGGACGTTGCTGACCGACTATCATCATGGCGGCTATGCCCGCACAACGGAGGCGCTGCGGTTATTGATAACCTCGTTCGAGCAGGAAACCACCATCCCCCTGGACCCGGTATACACCGGCAAAGTGCTGTTTGCCCTGAAGGATTCGCTCAGGAACCACGCTGCTTCTTATCGCTCAAAGCGCTTGTTGATGGTGCATACCGGCGGACTGCAAGGGCGACGGGGGATGGCATTATAAGATAACTGTCTTACGACAATTATCAGGCTTTTTTCAGATACTTGGTCAGCAGCACAATACGCACACCGTTCACCCGGCCTTCAATCTGCTCAGGATTGCCGGTCAGGGCGATGTTACGCACCGCTGTGCCACGCTTGGCGGTGAAGCCCGCACCTTTTACCGGCAAGTCTTTGATCAGCGTTACGGTATCGCCGGCGCTCAGTACACTGCCGTTGCTGTCCAGTGTCGGGGCGTCGGAGTCATCGCTGCTCTCTATGCCAGCATCTGCCCATTGTCGTGTTTCATCGTCCAGGTACATCATGTCGAGCAAATCCTGCGCCCAGCCTTCAGAGCTGAGCCGGGTCAGCATCCGAAAGGCCATTACCTGTACGGCAGGCACCTGGCTCCACATGCTGTCGTTCAGGCAGCGCCAGTGGTTGGCATTCATCGTATCGGGCTGGGTGATCTGGCTGCGGCACTGCTGGCAAATCAGAATGCATTGGTCTGCATCATGGGTGTCGTTGGCCGGTGCTACGGCAAAAACATGCAGGTCGTCTTTGGCGCTGCAAAGCTCGCACTGAGCGCCGCTGCGCTGCATCAGGGTTTGTTCGGTGGTCATAGGGGGATACCAATTTGCGGGGGACGTATTATGCCGCTATTTTGCCCGGACTCCAAGGATGCCTGATTTAGGATCTGTCCCGAAATAACTTCCCGGTTTCCGTTCACCCTGAGCAAAGTCGAAGGGTGCTGTCACCGGACTTCGACAGGCTCAGTCCGAACGGAGTTCAGATTCCATAAATGCGGAAGTT
>Ga0126343_10000879_pt1 | contig 12894 bp, 11 predicted proteins | sample Cyp2metagenome_FD_92531 | JGI IMG/M metagenome (GOLD analysis project Ga0126343, IMG submission 92531) | Coral microbial communities from Lord Howe Island, Old Settlement Bay, Australia - Cyphastrea 2 metagenome | ecosystem: Host-associated > Invertebrates > Cnidaria > Coral ... | reverse complement strand
CTCAAGATGGCCTTAGTTGCTAACCAGGGCGCGTCCTTACGCTACGCTATGGAAAAAATAAAAAGATTGTATCCATTGTTTTAATTCATTTTTTTGCAATTGTGTAGTGTAAGGGTTACATTCACCCGATTTTTCTAAGGTGCAGTTACGACATTTACTACCTCAAAAACTGTTGCTGCCGCGTCCTGCTGGCCAAAAAAAATGTTTCGGTGGAACCTTTTGCGTCTAAAACTGGCCAGAGTTGGGTCCAAACACTTCGCCTTGTGGCCAAAAAAAATGGTTGTCAACAGATGCCGCTAACTCACATAATCACTGGGCATCTTCGGCTCACAAAATTACATCGAATATAAAAATTTGCATGATCTTCCCAAGTTTAGGGTTGATGAATCCATCAGTTTTTGATAGGAACGGTGGTTGTGGCCACAAAATTACATCTAAAGCATGTCAAGGAGGAAAACGTCAAATGGGCCCACCACCCACCAAAATGTATTTATATTCATTTAATATCATCAAAGTAATATCATGATATGATATGAGATCACATGATGGGATATGATATGGAGCGTTTGCAATGCTATATGTGTAGACAGATTTGATCAATACAACGAAACCAATCATGTCTTTGTGCATGCTTCGGCACATCTGATCCCTGCACTACTCAGCAAACATGCAGTGTGCTGAAAACATGGCTGACGAGAAACAAACTTGAAAAACTCAAAACACAACGTGCGAAATGACACAAAGGCGTTCTTCCCTGTTCGGCACTGAGTTTCTTGGTTTTCTCAGCAAGGTTGGAAGCAGTGAAGACCTTGAATCCAAAGTCGCCTCCGGCAGCAAGAGTTCCAGGAGACTGGTCCTGGGAAACCGCAGACAGCCATGTAGGCCAAAATCTGACCCCATCCTCCAAGGTTTCAATGTTGTCCCTCTAAATAGTCACCCAGACCATCAAAACAGGATGTTGTGCATGATGAGGGAAAATTAGTTGCACACAATTCTATCATATAATGGCAATTACGTTATACTGAATCCACAAAAATACCAACCAAATTTAGTCGATTTTATGTGATTATCGGTTAGAGTTGCTTCTTCCAGCCACTTCGAAACCCAGTCCTGCGGCTGGGACCTTTGAGATAGCAGCCAAACCATTAGCCACATCGGCGAACTTGAAACCGGCGGATGGAGGTAAGTAACAAGGGAATCTCCTGGATTGCTTCACTGGGACGCATTCAAAAACTTGCCAGTACAGTAGATTCCGCAACTATATCATGCCAGCATTAATAGAAACATGATCAGAAAATTACGTGATTATTTAATCCTGTTGGGCTGGTTTGAGCGGAAAGGACGAAAACAAATTAATGTGTTTAACCCAAACAGTCCAATTGACATGCAGCACTGACATGAACTTTGTCTTTCGTTTCTGATTTGTTTCACGCTTCAAGGTGAGGAAATAAAATAAAGGAAGGAGAGACATGATCACAACCGCTTGTTTACAACGTTTGTGTTCTCAAGCAAGAGACTCTAAACACCGCTATGTTTTCTCAAAAGAAAACATTTCTCCCACCGCCAAATAAAGTTACTTTGTTCCAAAGAGAGATAACCTGAAACGAATTTCGCAGCGCTGCCCAATTTTTTGGGACACCGATGCTGCCAAAACCACAAAACTGAATATCCAGAGATAAAACCTGCACTTCGAGGAAATGCAAAACTAAACGGTTCCAAACGGTGACCTAAAACATAAAGAAACCGCCACGCGAGACCGGGGAGAAAATTCAATATGGAAGTTTTACATTTGTTCAGATGGCTCACACATACACACACGCACACACACTAGACAAGAATGGATCCTTCATCGGATCAGTTGGGAACTGAATCCCATACATGCAAAACAAAACAAGACTAAGAACAAAAGGAGACCTCTACGAAGTATCCATCGGAAATTCCATGTAGGAAAATGCGAAAGGTAGAAAATAGACCAGTTCGGAAATTGCCCTCAGCGCAGAGTTTTGAAATGGACTGAAGCTCAAACCAGTAGAGTAAAACCATAGTGCGTTCAGATTGCGGCAAACGTACACGAAGTCGAAAAAAATCGATGGTGCGGTTCTGGGCTTGGCCGCGTGCCATAACTGATAAAAATGCAGGTACAAGTGGTTGATCAGACCACTCATCCACCGAAATGCCACAGCTTCGTTGGACTGGAAGGCAAATCGGCTCCAGCCCCCCTGCGGAATAAGAGTGAAATGAATCACAAAACCGACAGTAGAAGTTTTACATCTGTTCAGATGTTCCACACACACACGCACACTAGACAAGAACTGGATCATTTCAGTCATTCGAAAGGAATTGAATCCCTTCGACAGCTAATCCTATGTTCATAAAGAAGTCCATCATGAAGTTCACATCGGAATACGTGTGAAGAATATCGAAAATAAGGAACATTCAGAACATCAGGCTTTCAAAGCTGCATGCCAAGAAAAGTTTTTCACACCAGTGGCTCCGAAGCTATGCTTTGCATGGCTTCACGTCACGCTGGTGGTCCCTGAAGGGTGGACTGAAACAGAGCTCTTGGAAGGTCTCACGGAAATTGCTGAAACTTGGTAAACACGTTGTTGAGAGCTTGCGTTTCAATCACTCAGTACGCTCAGTCACAAGCGATCCCAGTAAGCTCCACACAACAATGTTTCCCCAGCATACTGAAGCTACACGTCGCATGACTTCGTGTCACGCTGGTTCTCTTCAAGGTTGGTTTGAAACATAGCTCTGGGAAAGCCTGTCAGCAACTGATGAAACTTGCGAACCATGAGGCACCTGTTTTGCCGTAGCGGCAAAAGCTGCAGCGTCTCATTCACCTTTCACTCACTCAGTACGCTCAGCCGTCATTGATCCGAGCAAGCTCTGCAAGTCCGACACCGACAGTTGACGGGCTGCCTGCAGAAGGGATCAAAGGTATAGAGTGTTGGGGATATCTTATCAACATCTTGGGACACTGTAGGAATATGGCCAATACTTGACATAGCTCAGGAAGCAAATGCATGGTGCCTTTTTTAGAATTAAGACAAAAAACAAACTGCACCTTGACCAGCTTGGCCTTTCGCTTCTGCGCGGCCTTCATGTGTGCTTTGTTAGCTTTGAATGCCTGACACAAGCCAAGCAAAGTACAAGGTTGCAGCTCAAACTGGACACACCAAACACCCACTCAACCCAAACACAACGCTACCTCGCGCAGCTCTTGCCGGCGCTGCTTGAGCTCACTCAGCTCGGCCTGCAGCACCTGTCCACACTTGCAATCACCAAGAAACACGCTGCTGCTACAAATTTTACACCAGAGCAAACAAAAATGTGCGTGTGGGATAGGCAATCATTCATCATTGATGGATGGCGCCGCTTGGACACAAAAGATTCTGGAAGAACCTTACAAGAATGCAATCGCTGGTTCCCAAAAACTGGTTCCAAAATGACATAGAAGGTCAGGTACGTAATGTATCTCCCCCCAGTATGCATTCCCAGCTGCTCCATCTTTTCACCTGATCAAGGCAGAGCTACTGCTACCATCAGTTCAAGGTCCGGATGTATGGAACTGAGCTGTCATCACCAATGCACTCTTTCACCCATGCTTCTATGTTGCCACTTCCAGCACCGCGGCTTGGGAACATACAAGATGCTTGGCCCACACTAGGACGCCCAGCTGGAATCTTGGGACATTCATTCCACTGCAAGGCTTTCAATGTATGCGACGATATGCAACTCTGCTGCTTGGTCACTCCAGTTCCTTCAAAAGCCCGGCCCCAATCTCGATGCGCAAGCACTGCCTCCACTGCAGTAGCCATCACACGTAGCCATGCTTCTCGGGAAACAACGCCTTCAGCAGCTTCGCTCTTTGTCTGCGTCCAGCGCCGCCGGATCTCACAGCGTAGGGTGCGAAAAATATATGCATCAAGCGGCTGTAATGTACCGGTAGCACCAGCCGGTACCACTAGGATTTGTAACCCCAATGTTTTGGCCAATGTCCTCACAGTAGAATGGAGGTGGCATGCGGCACAATCGAAAAGGAGCGTCAAAGGCTTTCCAGGGCTGTAAGATTGCCACCGCTCATGTAGAAGATGCAAATAGGCACACATGAAGGCAGCAGTATTCCACGCAGTGGCGCCACGCCAAATTTTCAATCGATCCGTGATTGCCGGATCCAAAGTCTTCATAAATTTGATGGGAAGCTGGGTCTTGTTGGCAATGAGAACCTGCGGCAAGATCGCGTTGAACCCGACATCTGTAGAAACTGATGCTAAGAGGGTCATCCGGGACCTCTGGGTATTCAAAGATGCTCGCACTGCACCGCGCACAGACCGCAAGACAGTCCCTCGGCACCCTTCCACGTGCATAGCCAAAGAACACTCATCCATGTTGACCAAAATACTTTCTGGCGGGATGCAGTTGGCCCACCGGTAAAAAGAATAGGCCTGGCTTGCAAACTCCAAAACCAAAAATTGCTTCAAACATGGCCCCCAAAAAGGGGTACCAAGAATGAACCCCTAAAAGGGGTGCCACCCTATTTACCTGAGACATGGGGACCTCAAATTGGGGTTCCAAAATTGCCCTCAAAATTGGGTACCAAACCGACCCAGCCCGACACCAATTCCACGCCTTCTCCTGCAACACATGGATTGGCAAAGAAGCTGTGATAGGTAAGGTGCCTATGCGCCCGTTCCAAGCTTTCCGAAAACGTTTCAAATATGTCCGTTGGGATGGAGGGTCACCATGGAAAGGCAAACACAGGCGTTTCTCTACAGCCTCTGGAAGGCCGTCCGGAACAAAGAGCAAAGCCTGTCTTACTAGCTGCTGCCTTGTGGGAGCCACTCCATACTCGACATTTTGGGACCTGACCCAATCATGAAGCAGGTATTGTATAATGAAATCACAAGCCCGGCACAGCTCATATGCAGGTGGGTGTGTGCTCAACCGAGCTATCAGCGCTGCCGAAGTAGCGGCAAACAAAGCACTGAAGGCATCCTTCGGCGACACGGCCACCTGTGCAATCACCAGAGGAGCAGCACGAGAGAGGTAGGCAGCCGCGGCATCCAAAGCATGACGCGGCGTCTTTGCTTGACTCCAAACGTAGACCAGGAGCGCCTGTCTCACGCATGAAGCAGAGAGGCCGCTCCATGAGCCTTGCGACTCATCCAGCTGTCTTCTCAAACTTCTCCTCACAGAGCAGATCCTGCGGCGCAAGCCCGCCAACTCAGCTGAGCTCATGGCTGCACATACATGGCATCACTTCTCAAAGCACGGCCAGAATGTAGAATGCTATCATGTCAAATGTCAATGTCACTTTGTGCCACTTTGAAAGTTAGTTGTCCGTTCTAGACAGCAAGCTCTGGAGTCTCCATCCGGTAGAAGAAAACTTTCTGGACTTGTCGAAGACAAGATTAACTTTGAAGCACTTGCTTGATGCGTTCAATCAAAACAGCGGTGGGCACAGGAGCTGCCTTCTAGGTTGCGAAGCACAGCATGGGATGCCTTCTAGGTTGCACTGTAAAGCGTGGGCAAATCCAAGTGGAGAAAGATGTGAAAACATTCTTTACCAATTTTTTTGCATACTGTGGGGAGACATCGGCTTGGTCCGGAACATGTGCAAAATTTAACCCCAGAAACCGGGCCCCACTCAAACGCCATGCGCGCCTCTGGAGCGCGAGCTTTGGGTGGCATGTTCTGCAACGCAAGAGTTACACACGGCCAAGCTATGCACCAAGAACACTGGAGCCAAAAGCGAAAGCGTTGGAAGTGCTGGCGCAAAAACCTTTTGCGCTGCAAGTCACACATTCGCACACTGCGTCACATGTCAACCTGCATGAATGGAGACAGTTTGAGATTGTTGCATGGACAGATAGATCGATGGCATATAAGAAAACAGGCAGACAGACAGATAGGACCTAGGAATAGAGGGGAAGATGCCTCTGACCGCAACAAGAAAACTTGGTTGGTTCGATCAAAAAATCATGGTTCGGGTTTGTAGGGTTTGGGTGTCTGAGAACCAACCACCATCTTCTATAGGCAATTTTCTTTCCTCCAAAAACCAAATCCCATCCAACAACTTTGGGCAGCATCTTATTCCCCAACACGAGGTATCAAAAAGGACAAGCTATCAAGAACAGCGAAGCATAAAATGCAACACGTCTTCTAAAAAAAACCTCCCAAAAGTATTGCACCTGTCAGAAAAAACGGCAGGCGTTATACATGCTGGAATGTCACAAGGCGCCACGCCTGCCACATGAAACGACGTTACGCGACGTTTGAAACCTCCAAAAGTGAGAGTCTCGCCCATAGCCCTCCTCACGCAACTTGCGAACGGCGGACGGTTGCAAACGGTTGCAAACGGTTGCAAACGGTTGCGAACACAAAAGCAGCGTCGAGCGAACACAGGTCCACCCTGAGACGCAATTGCCGACGCAGAACCAAGGAACGCAGAACCATGCATACATTCTGACTATGCCGACGCGTTAAAGTAATATACAAAGACAAACTATATCTCTCTATTCATACATGGTATAGCGATCGCAAACGTCGGGTTACGCGCCACTAGAATATATACGGTGCAAATAGCGGAAACCGACAACAGCAGTGCAAAAACATGGGGTGGAAAAACGACCTCTGACGATCCCACTCATTTTCTCAACGGTGGCGTGGCGCAGCTTGTCGCCGTTCTCGCAGGGCTGCAGCAGAATCACCAAGTTGGCCCACAGGCAGCAAACGAAGGCGTGGATCCACAGTGCGACGGACAGCTCGGGGGAATCCACCGCGTCCAGGTAGCGCACCAAAAGAAAGGTGACCACCGGAATGCAGCCACAAAGCACCTGCTCAAATGATGTAAACTGAATGATCTTAATGGAAAAATATCAGTAAATCATAGTTTTACTGGTAAGTTATACTTGGTTACTTTATCCCAACTTAAGGAGGTCCTTCTTACCCATGGTACCATGGTACCATGGTACCATGGTTGGTTTTCAGCGTCAGCCCAGGCGATGAATGGAGCTGAATACGGAGTCTGCGCAGCAATGCTTGGGGACAAGCAAACTCTACAGCAGAACCCGGTAGTCCCACCAACTTTGCTCTCAGTTCCTTCCCCGCATGGAACTCCGCCTGCCAAAGGTCCAGAAGAGTCACACCAAGTCCTTCCCCCATTGTGAACGCAACACGTTTTGATCACATTCACGATTCTGGAATATCCGGATATGGTTCCACCATTGTAAACGCAAGTCCCACCATAGCAAAAACCTGTTTCTTGAAGGTTGAATTTAAATACTGTGACAGACAAATCCTATTGGCAACGCTACATCAAGCCATATTCAGTTGCACTTACATCCGGCAGATTTTCATGTATGTGGAACATGGTTTTCCCTTTGTGGACGCTTCCAAACTCAGTTCCTCAAATAGTTGGAAGAAGACAACTGCTCGCTTGGTGCAGACTAACCGATCCTATTGGCAACGCGAAAAGATATCTAGTTGCACTTACAGCCAGCAATGGAATGGCAAGCTTCAAGACCGGATTTCTGCATAACCAAGCGGGATCCGATCGAAATTCTATCGAGGTCCGATCGAGGTCCAAAAGAAGCACGCGCCCTTTCTCCCAACGGGAAACCCAGCAGCAAGCAGAACCCAACAGCAGCAGGCAGAACGCAGCAGCAGGAAGAAGCCAGCAGCAGCAGGCAGAACCCAGCAGCAGGCAGAAAGCAGCAAGCAGAAGATGCCAAGACAGCGACAGCAGCAGCAGCGGCGGCGGCAGCTGCAGCAGGAAGAATGCAACAAGAGGAAGAACGGTACTGCCGAAGCACTAGTTCACAACCTGAACGCAGCGCCCGAGTCTGGCATCTACAAGTATGGAGCTAGAGGACGGTACAGCGCCATGTTTGAGATGTTAAGACCATGCAATTGAGGGAAAACAGGTAATGATTGCAACTGACAAGATTCTTGCAATATGTTTTCCACCACCTAAACGCAAGTTGGTGCGACTTTCCTGGAATGACTTCCCAAGCTAATTCTGGCTCTACAACTGAGTTGGTGCGACTAAGGGGTTTGAGAGTAGGAAGAGGTGTGAAAATCGGATCGCCTTGGCACTACGATGCTGCACCAGCAAGCAGACCATGTTTTGAATTCATGGAAAATGAACCTTCAAAATAGGCAACCAATACAAATGTCCTGTCATTCAAGCTCATTCGGTCCAGCCAATCTCCATGTGCTTTTCCATCCCACCAATGCTTTTCAGATGCAAACATTTGTGAATCGATGAAAGAGACGGCAACAAGCAGATCTATTTTGTTCGGTCATGTGCCCAATTTAAAGTAACAGTGCTGAAGACAGCAAAGAAACACCAACTGGCAAAATCCGTGCAGTGTGACTGCAAGACTTCAATCAGAGGCGGCCTTCACTCGCCCAGCAGCAATATCTTCACAAGGCAAAATGCATCTTCACTGATGCACCTGCAAGCTCCAAAAGAAAGCAAGGGTGGAGAAAATGGCTATGCAGGCTGGGTAAATCATTCTAATGTGCTTCGAGATTGAAATATCTTCATCGAAAACATCAAAATAGGTCGATGTTGGCAATGTGTTGTGTGCGAGCATTCATATTTACAAACACACGGGGTTCTCTGTCTCGGGTGCAACTCCTGCACGCTACGCTACTTTTTGCGGGTCCAAAGCTGTCTAGCTCATTGCGCCGAAGGCAAAAACGTCTTCTGCGTACGCTTCCTGCAGAACACGGGCTTTGGACCCGGCACTATTGTGTAGTGTCTGCGTTGGGGGTCTAGTAGTGTCCGGGACTGGTATACCCTTAATGTGCACATGTTTGCATGCAATATGTACATGTCCGGTGCATGCAGTCATCAACAGGAAGGTGCAAGCATTATTGACGCACAATCCAAAGCTTGCAATACATCACTTCCATGTTTCACATGACATCCGGCACGCCAAGTCCTCGCTCTCATCCGGCTTCTCAGCTGCAGTGTCACAAAGGGAGCGACTTGGGGATGAACCAGCCTGCAAGCTGGCGATGACATCAGCACAATGGCGCTCTCTCTCTCTCTCTCTTTCTTTCTCGCTCTCTTGCTCTTGTTCTACTTTCTCGTCCAGAGACTAACAATACTTTGAAGAAAATGAACCACATGTCAATAGATGAGCCCCGCCTGCACCCACAAGGAATAGCATTTGCTACAGGCCACACATTCAACCAACTCTTCTTGGGGGCGAGACGTACCAAAGGCAAAGAATTTAAAACGGGAATGCATCATCTGCGTCTGCACGTTGGGATCCACTCGCTCACGCAGCGCCTCCTCCAAACTGATCTGCCACTTGTCACCGGAGCTTGCAAAAACCGGGGCCCGCTGCGAATACATGAAATCACAAGAATACAAATTTCGTGGCCGGGGAATGCTGAAAGAACCACCCTCTAGCCATACTAGAAGAGCATCCCAGCTCAGCTTGAGGGAGCCTGGGCGGACATCCTGAAGAATAGCGCATTTCTTGTTGATCAAGCCTTCGAGGGGATAGTTCGATCGCCCGGCCGGGCGAAGGAAAGCCATGTCGCCAACCGCTGCAGCGAGCCCATCTAAACTGAAAGATTTCCCTGCATTTCGTGGCCCATAACAAAACACATTCGTGTGCTTCGAAGCACCTTTCTGCAGAGCGGTCACATGCGCAAGCCGCACAGCATGCGCCTCAGGCTTTTCGTCCAGGGGCAAGATGCTTGGATAGTGCGCAACCTGGTAAGCCAAGTTGGATTCGAGCAGGTTTGCCCACTTGTTACCACAAAGGCAATCACCTTCCTTGGCTTCGCAAACTATGTCCCACAAAGGAGCGTCCTCGACCTTCTTCTTGGCAGGCGCTTCCAAGTAGTCAAAAGCGAACGCAATCCTCTGCTCCAGCTGCGTCGAAAACTTGAAAATGTATTGCTCGGCAGCCCTCTTCTCATCACCCTCCATGCTGTGCAGAGCAGCAAGTGTACGTGTCCTCAAACCATGAGATGTCTTAAAGAGGCCGAACTTGCGATGATCCATGCAGCGGCTGCTTTGCGCAACCCCCTTGTTTTCCCAAGTATGCTCTGCATCTGTCCTTCTCGCCTTTGCTAGCTCCACGAGGGATATCTTCAAGGCAACTGAGAATGCTTGTCAATGTAGACAAAAATCTTGTCTTCTTCCTTCAAAGCTCTGTGGAGCGGACCTGACACGAAAGGCTCATCTGCCACCAATGGGCAATGAAGATGCTTCTCTCCGAGTGGTGGATCTCTTCGAAGCAACTCAACCCCAACAGTTTGTTTCGACCCTGCCGCAAAGTTTCCAACTTCTCTTCAATGAGCTTGCCGAAAGCTTCCTTGCCAACACTCTCTGGAGTGCGCATGGTTTCTCTGTTTTCCGGCTTGGGGTTCATTTCGTGCTCTCTTTTTCGGAGCTGCTGGCACGTACTCGACCTATGAACTCGAAGACGACGAGCTAGATGGAGATTTTGGCGCCTCTGCGTTGCCATGTGCTTCTGCAACTGGGCTCGATGGGCATGCAGGCGCTGCCGCATCACCTGCTGGTTCTTCAACTGCACCGGATGGAGATGAAGGCACAGCCACATCACCAGATGGTTCTGCCATTGGCTCGGATGAAATGTGTGCCGGTGGTGTTTTGCACATGCTGTGGTGATGACACCTAAATCAACTTGCTTGTTTTCTTCTGTCATCTATCTGCAGCCATCAGCATGAAAGATGGCAAGGGGTATGCTTCCAAAAAACAAACACTGCATTCTGTCCAGTTCCACTTGATCCTGTGGAACCTCAAATTGGAAGATTGCAGCAGGTGCGAATTTCGAAAGCTTTCGTGTTCACAGCAAATAATCAGATGGCAGACGACCTCTTCCAACACTGCTACCCAAATTAAGAATTTCTAAATGCAATAGTCAAAGTTTCAAACTTGTTTTCGTCCCAAATTGTTTGCTGGCCACAGTTGCTTCTGCAAAAGTGTTTCCACTAAAAATTATGCAAAAAAAATGCATGAAACATTCGTCCTGCCATACCCCAAGAAAAGATCACCGGGATTGCTTTCCAAACACTGCCGCAAGTTAACTCTTCAAATGGGCGGAATGTCCAACTCTCAGATGGAGACACCCCTGGGATAACACGACAAAATCATGAATTACAGCAAGACCATCTCCAGCTTCTTTGAATGGTATAACCATGGTGAAATCGCTTAAGGTGAGATGGGACCCCGACACTCCCTACGTCTTCTGTTTGGAGCTTTTGCCCGGCCTTCATAGGTTTCCCCGACTTGGCATCGAAATGTCCAGCGGTGGAAAAGAAGCAGCCACACCAAGATGAGCGAAGCCACACAGAGCGCGGAGACCTCACTGGCCAATGGTAACAGGCTACGCAGCGCCAAAGATGGAGGTACTCCTGAGATAACCCGACGAAATCATGAATTGCAGCAAACCCATCTCCAGCTTGGAATTTGAAGGGTATATCCATGGTGAAGTCGCCTCAGGTGAGACGGAACCCCGATCGCTGTGGTGATTCACACTCCCTACCTCTTCTGTTTGGTGCTTTCGCCCAGCCTTCACAGGTTCCCCCGGCTTTGCATCGAAATGTCCAGCGGTGGAAAAGAAGCAGCCACACCAAGATTAGCGAAGCCACACAGATGGCAGAGATCTCATTGGCCAATAGTAGCAGGCGACGCAGCGCCAAGATGGAGTTACTCCTGAGATAACACGACAAAATCATGAATTACAGTAAAACCATCTCCAGCTTGGAATTTTTCAAGATGGGAGATTCTTCGAAAAAGAACCGACTTCCTGGATGGTGGCTGATCTACTCTGCACTGCAATTTCTGCTGATGAACCAAAATCTTACCCCAAAAAAAAATGCTATGCTCGATCCGCTTGGAAAAATCATTGGAAAAGGGTTCCCGGACGATTTTTCTCACTCCTGACATACATGCATGTGTGCTAGAGCGCATGAGAACGTGGAAAAAAATGCGTTGGTGGGCACAGCCAACCACACCAAACAATGCAAAGAGTTCAAGTGCAGAAAACCGCCCCAGGAACGGAGCCCTTTCTATGCGCAGCACTTGCGCCAAAATAGAGTCGGACAAACCAGTGATTAGTACTAAATGGCAGCTCCATGAGTGTATGGTCGTCTAGTATATACACCCTCAAGAGCAGAGTGCTTTCACAACTAAAACTGCATCAAATTCTGCAGGTTGTTTGGCTCCGATTTTTTGGCCATAGTCACTTTTATGCAGTGCAATTTTTACATTACACCCGCTCTGATTTTTTGGCCGCGGGTAGTTTTCTTGAAGTGCCATTTTTTTGACACTCTTTGGCGCTAATCTTTGGGACACGGTCAGCCTTATGACTGCTTTTCTTCTTGCACTTTTTGGCTCCGCTTTTTGGGCCACAGTCACTTTTATGAAGTGCCATTTTAACTTACACCTTTTTGGTTCCGATTCTTTGGGCCACAGTCAGTTTTATGAAGTGCCATTTTATCTTACACCTTTTGGTTCCGATTTTTTGGGCCGCAGTCAGTTTTATGAAGTGCCATTTTATCTTACACCCTTTGGCTCCGATTTTCGCCACAGTCATTTTTGAAAAGTGCCATTTTGTATCTGACATCGAATTTTTGGCCCACAGTCATTTCCAAGAGACGCCATTTTTATCTTACTCCTTTTGGTTCCGATTTTTTTGGCCACGGTGATTTTTCAAGAGACGCCATTTTGTATCTTATACCGTTTCGTTTGGTTTTTTTCGGTTACATTTATTTCGTAACTGCACCTTAGAAAAAATCGGGTGAATGTAACCCTTACACTACACAATTGCAAAAAAATGAATTAAAACAATGGATACAATCTTTTTATTTTTTCCATAGCGTAGCGTAAGGACG
>Ga0126343_10000878_pt1 | contig 12901 bp, 11 predicted proteins | sample Cyp2metagenome_FD_92531 | JGI IMG/M metagenome (GOLD analysis project Ga0126343, IMG submission 92531) | Coral microbial communities from Lord Howe Island, Old Settlement Bay, Australia - Cyphastrea 2 metagenome | ecosystem: Host-associated > Invertebrates > Cnidaria > Coral ... | reverse complement strand
CATTTGGCGTCATCTATGATCTATACAAAATGAAGCAATCCCATTGGTTGCTGTGCGTTGGCAAAGAATTGTGATTGGTTTAGGCAAATCACCCCACTGTCAAACTTGACTCGAGTGTCTCTTCTCGTGGAATGAAAACTTACAGCGAAGCAAGAATTGAGCTGCGAAATCTAGAATTCTTAAAGAAAATGCTGGAAAAGTCGAGTCAGTTTTTGTCATTAGATCAGCCCAATAAGCCAAAAAGCTTGGATGTCCTGAATATTGCAGGAGTTGAAAAATACGCTCGGAAAACTTGCGATTGCGGTCAACCTGGAGGCCATTCGATTCGCGTTTTGAACGGTAAGGAGCGTAAGTGACGGTGGAAATTTGTGTCCTCTGTGGTCGGTGATTCTCAAATCAGTTTAAAACAGTATCGGAGACACCTTTTAGCTGCGATACAGTTGGCCGTGAGCTGTACTTTACTCGCTGCTGTGCTGTGAAACGGACTGGAACATTCGCATCGGAAAGCAAGGTTATGTATTTATTTTATCTGATTTTAAGAAGTGGTGTTTTGATGTTTCGCATTTCTAACATCAATCAGTGTGTCAAGAATTTCTTGCGACTGAGAAAAGTTAAATTTATTAAATGAATCAATCTCAAACGTTTTGTTTCTTGGGTTTGTTAAGCAATAGTTCTCGTTCTTGTGTTTGGTTTAGTCTCGCTCGACGGCGGACTGCTGGATAATTTTTCCTGTGCCATTTTCTAAGAAAGAAAACGTACCTTCTCGTACCTCTTCAATGCCTCGACAATACTTTTTGTTCTTATCTTTTTGCCAATCGTGTAAAATATTATCCAAATTCTTAAAACTTTCCGCCATTTTAAAACGCAGAAAAAAAATTTTGTAATGATGACATCAATCGTGCATCTGTCCTCTAATAGATCATAGGCGACAACCAATCAAAATGCGGGAATAACTTGGGTTATTATATAATTGACAATACACGCCTTACAGGTATTTACACCGTTACAAACGTCTGTCTCTTATGTTGCATTGGGGGAGGAGTATTTTTTCCAAGTAGTTATTAAGAACATCTTTCTATTCTGTATTTAGATAACACTGTATCAACAAAAGTAGAGAGGCGAATAGTTTTGTTATGCATCTTACAAGTGTGGAACTATCTCATAAACAAGGTCGTATAATTAAACTTCTTTAGTAATGCTTTATCATATGGGTCGGACATGATGCCAAATAGTTTTTCTTCAATCGTTGGGATAATGTTCGAGTTATTGACAGCATTAAACCAGTCCATGACATTTTTTACAATGCTTTTAACAAATTCGTAATCTTTAAATGTGTGATCAACTGAATCATGATCACCACAATAGAGGCATTCGTCATCCATTTTGATTCCGTACCAAAAGAGCTTCTTTTTCGTTACTACAATTCTTTGAATAAGTTTGAATTGAAATCCTTTTCATTTTGATTCCATGCAATTATTTTTCAGGCAGATTATATTTCCCCGGAGGGTTACTTACCTGACGGGGAGATGTGGTTCTCCGAACCTCGTAGACTGATATGAGCAATACTGGTGCATATGTCGCACCGCCACAGCCTGGATACCACAATATAAAAGAAAAGAAGCGCATGTGCTGTACCTCTGAGTAGTGGTGTGTGAGGCCATGTCGATTGGCAGTACAAGGGAGGGGAGGAAAAGAAATCCTCCAAAGGCCTGGGGACCAGTATTGCTCATATCAGTCTACGAGGGGTTCGGAGAACCACATCTCCCCTTCAGGTAAGTAACTCTCCCGGGAAATATAATTTCTCCTTCACCCATCTCCGACTGATAGTCGCAATACTGGTGCAGTATACCAAAGCAATACTGCCAAGTGAATAGGACAAGGCCAAGTAACAACCATAGCTTACAATTTATTAATACTGCATGAACCTAGATGAGATCTTAAGATCCTCCAACAATACAATTTCATCTTCAATGTCTCCTGCAAATAGGATGAGCCAAAAGTAACACAACCATAACGAACAATAACTTCTCAACAGAGGCTAGATAGAGACCTAATGTCCTACAACAATACAAAGTCTCCTGTAAACTGTATGACGAAGAGATATTCTGCGATTGATAAATCTAATTAGTATATACTAAAATAGTGGATAGTGTTAAACGCGCACGCTGATTGGTTCGTCAAACTCCGAATATCCTGCACTATTTACCTCCAAGCAACTTGAGAGAAAATGGCGTCCTAGTCTGCGTGCGTTACAAGTGAAGAAATCATCCAAATTAATTTTTTGTGGTGTATATTATCTCACTGTTTTAGTATATACTAAAACACCTATTCACCTCACTGTTGGTGGCTAGCGTTGGATATTTACCTCGCACAGTCCTGCCGCGGTAGCGGCTGAGGTAGACGCTCCCCTACTCGAGTGACCAGTGTAATTCAATTCAATTCCGGCCAAACGCAAGGGTCTGGACAGCCACCGAGAGACTGACTGACTTGAAATTGCCTTGTGCGGAGAAATAAATGACACTAATAGCTGGGTGGATTTCCGTAATCCTTTTGTCCTCTCCACATAAGCACTAAGACTACGAATAACACAAATCTTGGGATTCTCTGGAAATGCCAAGAAAAGAAACTTCTGCGCTGGGTGGCCAGGTCTGGAGTTCTTCACATGAGTGGGGAGTGAAAATTCCCATGATCCCTCCTTCTTGAGAGAATATGTCAAGTCCAATACAGACAGTTCATGAGCTCTTGCTGCTGAAATCAATGCTAATAGTAAAACAGTTTTATAACAAAGCTGCTGTGGTGTCAATTCTTCTAAGGGCTCAAGGGACTCCAAGAATGACAAGGCAGTCTTAACATTCCATGTCGAGCAGTATCTAGGTTTAGGGGGTTTAATCTTAACCACCCCTTTCATAAAACGAGCCTCAATGGGGAGACTTCCTAACTGAGTAGAGCCAACTGGGTCATGAGCCTGAGAAATACCGGACCGATACAGCGCTATTGTCCTGTATTCTAAGTTGCCTTGTGTAACTAGTGATGTAAGGAATGCAAGAACCTCTGCAACAGAAGCTGAAATGGGACAGCAACCCCGTTGAGACACCAACCTACCCATGCCTTCCAGGGGCCTGAGCACCGCTTCTAGGTGGCTGATCCCCACGAGGCCAACAAGATGTCAACAGCTTCCTTTCAAAGGCCTGTTGCTTGGTAACGGTTCCAGATAGTGGCCAAACTGCCAGCTGAAGGGACTTCCACAGGGGATGGAATGCTGTTGGCTGAAATGGGAGAAACAACAGAGAGTGGCCCTGGGGTAGCAGCAGTGGGCGATCCACCAGCATCTGAATGAGGTCTGAAAACCATGGCTGTCCGGTCCAGTTCGGGGCAATTAGGAAGACTGCAGTTGCTTGATCCTCTTTGATCTTCCTCAGTACCCGAGGCAGAAAGACTACGGGGGATGGATTAGACAAGTCCATTTGCTCCAGTCCAGAAGGAATGCATCCACAGGCAGAGCCCCCGGATCTGGGTACCTCGAGACATACTTCGGTACTTCGTGGTTTAAACGGGATGCAAAGAGGTCCACTTCTGGAGTGTAGAATCGGTGACATATGGACTGGAAGATCTTCCTGTCCAATGTCCATTCAGTTCTGGTCTTGATCTGTCTGGTGGCTGTGTCTGCCACCACATTTTGAATGCCCGGAATATGCTGGGCTGTTAGTGATACTCCTGCTGTCAAGGCTACTGCCCACAACTCTAGGGCTTGTGTGGTCAGAGCAGGAGAGCATGTGCGCCCCCTCTTGTTGATGTATGCCATTGCTGTGGTGTTGTCTATTCTCAAGTGAATGTGTTTGGGTGGAAGATGTTGCGACTCTTGGGACTGCAGAAGGGCTTTCAGAGCCAATGTTGCTGCTCGTAGCTCCAAGACATTGATGTGCCACTTCGCCTCTTCCACACTCTAATGGCCCCGGTGGAAATCCCCTGGTAGACTGCTTCCCAGCCTTTTTTCGAGGCATCGCTCCAAATTGTGAGGTCGATAGGTGGAAGCTGAATTGGACAGCCATTCAGATGGTAGCTGCTCTCTGAGACCCACCACTCTAGGTCTTTGTGTGCCTGGGAGGTTAAGGGAACTATCACTTTACTTCCCTGCCCATGTTGTGACACTGCTTGCAGATGTAGACGTTGAAGACCTCTGTAATGAAGTGGTGCAACCAAGATCCCTGTTTGTGATGCATGGCTCATTTGTCCAATTAACGTGGACCGAGTCCTCACTGAGCCACTCCCTTGAGCAAGGAGGTGATGGCAGGTGTCCACAATGGAAGTAAGTTTTGGTTGAGGGAGGGACAGAGTCATTGTCCTGGAGTCTAGGGCAGCTCCAAGAAAAATTAGATGTTGGCTGGGAGTGGGAGAGCACTTCTCCCTTTTCACCAGAAAGCCCAACTTTTCCAGTAGGATTACCTCTTGAGCAAAGATTTTCTGTAGTACCTTGGTCTGTTGGTGGGGTAATATGTATATCACAACCCGGATACCCATGGACAGCAACACTGCCAGCACTGGCTTCAGTATCTTTGTGAATGCCTGCGGAGCTAAGGACAGGCCAAAGGGAAGGCACTGAAACTCGTATGTTCTGTCCTGATAGATGAACCTCAGATATTTCCTGTGGCAGTGATGAATTGGGAGTGCGTAATACGCATCCTTCAGGTCTAGTTTCATCATGAAGTCTCCCTGCTGTATGGGAGATTTCACTACTTGCAGTTCCGCCATCTTGAAGGACTCCTTCCCCAAGACCCGGTTTAAAGCATGAAGGTTGATGTTAGGTCGATAATCGCCATTTCCTTTTTGTACTAAGAACAGGGTTGAAGTGAACTGGTCGTCCTGCGGCCTGACTTCCCGGACGGCTCCCTTTGCTAACAAGTCCTTGATAGCTATTTCCATATGGTGAGCATCGGAGTTACATTTCACCCTGGTTATTCTCATGCGCCACTGCCTGGGGTGTCTGCAAAAGGGAATCTTGTACCCCTAAATTGTTTGTAAAGTCCAAGTGTCCTGTGTTTTTTGTTTCCAGTTCTGAACAAAAAATTGTAGACGAGTTGCTGATCTTTTGGTGGGGGGTGTGTGTAGTTTTAGACATGGGAACGGATAGTCAGCTTGAACTGGTCTTGGAGTCAGATTGCTGGGAAGTGGATCCTGCTGTTCTGGCCCTTTTGGGGGGGCTGCAGGTTAGATCTTGAGCCATATCCCCATTTACGTTTCCCTCCAACTCGACTGTTGTCCATGGTGCGCTAGTTTCCACGAAAGGGCTGTTCCCTCCTGTGTGGTCCTTTAGAGAAGTGTTTAGAGGCGTGTGTGCTGATAAGCTTGCTGTTAGCTGAGCTATGGTCATGTTCACTCTTGATCTTTGCATGGAACTTATCCAGGAAAAGGTACTTATCCGCTGGGATACCTTCCCACAGAGTACGTTTACCAACTTCAGTGAGAAACTCCGAGAAGCGTTTTTGCCTCCAAGCATTAAGCCTACAGTTGGCGTTTCCAAGGAGAACTAGAGCATCTTCCAGGAGGTCCTTAATGGCATCTGGCTCAGGACCTTTATCCTCATCCACTTCCCCTGGATTATCAAGGGCTGTCAAGGTTGCTAGCAAGGGGTGAGCCACGACCAAGAAGGCAGATTGACGTTCAGCCAAGCCATCGTCAAAGGCGAAGAGTTCCTTTGTTTTAGTGTAACCAAGCCTCCTTTTTCACTCCTCTTTCATCCCAACCTCCATCGCTGGAGCTACCAGCAAAGACTCTGTGTCTTTAATCTGTGTATAGGAAGTGAGTCATTTCCTTCCACTTGTCTTTGGACAGGGACCTGGAAAAGGCCTTATTTGTGAAACTTAACAGGTCTTGAGAGATGACAGTTTGTTGTTCTGTATTGTAGAAACAATCCCCTCGGGAGGTGGTTGGCACCGGCGTTAAATCGGTGGATTTTGTCAGCATGTTAACATTTTCCTTTGGTTCATTCTGTCCCGGTAAGGAGAGCGAGGCAAGGACACCTTGCAAGACCGCTGGTAATGATTTTGCCACAGCCTCTGCCACTAACTTTCCAAGGTCTGGGTGTCTATCTCCGCTGCCCACCATATGGATCGGGTCAGACGGTGACAAAGTGTCGGCCTAAGAAACAGAAGGCGGTCATCGACTCGTACCTTCATTCGTGCAGTTCCTCGGCTATAAATGTTCCAACAAAACAACAAAACTAATGTAATCAAAACTGCTTACATTTTAAGAGGTTTCGCCAGTCATATCTGACATTTAAACTGCAGTGAACGAAGAAAAAACACTTGTAATGCGGTGAGAAAACAGAAAACGTGGTCAGCCAAAGTGCATTACAAAATGAAGAGGTACAGCGCATGTGCATCTTTTCTTTTATATTGTGGTATCCAGGCAGTGGCCGCGCGACATACAGCCTCTATGCACCAGTATTGCGACTATCAGTCGGGGAGGGGTGAGGGAGAATTAAATGTTCTTTTCCATGCCTCTTCATCCAGGTGCATTGTTTGGTTCCATTTTGTGGGACCAGTTTGACACCTAGTGTGAATTTTTTTGTTAAATAAACGATAGTTTTGGCCTAAGTGGATTGCTGTCAGGTCGTCTAATTGGAAAAAGGGGCTGTTCTAAAGTTCACTTTCTACTGGAACTGTGTTTTTCACTTTTGTGACTAGATGCTTCGGTATTGAACTTATATCCTGATAAAATTGCAGGAAGTTCGTTTTGCACACGGATTTGTTCTTAAATTCTTGTTATTGCTATTCAGCAAGTCTTGTATAAACAGACTATTGTTATTGAACCATTCTCTGATGAATATCGGCTTCCCTCCAACGAGAATTTCTCTGTTATTGAATAATATCATATCCTGTCCTCTGTCGTAGTTATATAGTGTTTTCAATTCATTGAAAAACACTAAAATGTCTTCATAAAAGGATGGCAAATCGTCAATATATTTTGTACAGTAGTTACATCTTAAAAGAAAGTTAAAATCCCCATATCTACCTAGATAATAGTCTGGGATAGTTTTCCAGTTTTTCCTTCCCAGTGCGGAAAGTCTCCGAATCCAGGCTGGCTGCAATGCTTTAATCATAGTTTCTACGTCAATCACACGTATACCTCCTTTGTCTCGATCTTGATAGAGGCCTTCTCTTTTTACTTTGTCGTTTTTGTTTTTCCATAGAAACTTGAACAGTTTTGTCTTGATTGTTGGCGTTATTTCCTGAGGGACATTGAGATTTGATGCTGAGTAAACGACTTGTGATACGAGGGCAAGAGATTTTATAATTAATACTCTCCCAAATAGTGTTAGGACATGTGCCCTCCATAGGTCCAGATTTGGTTGCAATTTGGTTATTTCCCTTTTCGTCGCACGAGACAACGATTCCTAAGATTTTAACCGGATTGCGTAGCCATTTCAGTTGTAATGGATTGCTTTTACTATTTTCCCGTTTTCCCAACCAGATTGCTTTTGTTTTTTCTGGTTTAATTTTAGGCCTGTTAGCGAACCAAAATTATCGACTTTTCTACAGAAGCCAGGTCAGCACAAAAAAAGATTCGTATCATCTGCATATTGGCTTAATCTCAGTTCGTTTCCCAGTATTTCAATTCCTTTGATATGTAGGTCTTGTCCGATTTTATTGGCCATTACTTTTGCTGAAAGACTAAACAAATACGGGAATAGTGGGCATCCCTGACGAACTCCTCTAGACGGCTGAAACCAATTAGTCAAAAAACCATTGTTTAATGCTGCACTCTCTATATCGGTGTAAACGGTGTTAACCCATTAAGAAAACTCTTACCAAAATTGAAGACATCCAATGCTCTCATTATAAGGGGCCATTCAAGGGAGTCCAAAGCTTTTCAGAAGTATAGAGACACTAGAATGCCTGGAATGTTATGCGTCTTAGTATATTCCATGGTATTGATTATGAGATGGATATTTTCCCCAATATAGCGCCCTTTTATAAAACCAGTTTGGTCCGAGTTTATTAGCTTTGACAGCGAAGCCTCTATTCTTTTAGCTATGGCTTTAGTTGCTATCTTGCAATAAATGTTAAGTAAAGTTATTGGTCGCCAATTCGATAAATCTAACAAGGAACCGACCTCCTTTGGTGTAAGAGTAATGACGCCTCTTCTTTGGGAGATGGAAAACTCATTTGCTTCAAAAGCCTCATTGAAGCTTTCGACGAGGTTATGTCCTAGCAGTTCGAAAAAACATTAAAAAAATTCTACGGTAAAATCATCCTCACCTGGTTTCTAAGACCCGTTCACATTCGTCGCACTTTAAAAGGCTTCAAGTTCATCACGCTCTTCATCAGAAAGCTTAGGGAGGCGCAATTCCTGAATAAAGCTATTGTATTGCTCTTGTGTTGCACTACTTGCATATGTATAAATCCTTAAAATACTTTTCAATAGCATCCACAACCTTGGTCTCGTTTTTACTTATCGTTTTGTTTTCCACCCATAGTCCAGATATAGTCTTTTTGTTTAAAAAAAAAGCACTCTGCATAAATGCAGTTCACAAAATTCTTTGGTTACTCTTCAAACCAAAGAAAATTCTAGATCGATGCATTTGTTGATAAGCACATACCTGCGACGGTTTTCCTCAGCCATGTAATAAGAGGTACACATCTGGTAACATCATCAAGGCAACGTCCACGCTCAGGGCTTATTTTGGATAATAATCTACCAGCCTTCTGCAATGCTGCATTCATGGTCTTCAGTGGCCGTTGTTTGAATTCACTGCTCATCTACATCAAGAATCCACAAATTAAAAAGTCATAAAACTTTGGAATAGTTTTACTCTGTTATTCAGAGCCTATAGATACCGCGCATTTTAACCATCCTCCCCAATCAATGAGAGAAATACCAACTGCTTTCCTTTCTTAAATGCTTCATTTTCCATGACAGGGAAAATGACACATTTACCGCTAACTAGCAGAACTATCCAAATCTTGTTTTTCCTATTTGCATATCACCAAGCATGGTAGGGGTTACTAAGTTTCATAGCTATGCTACCAAGACACATCTGTACAGTGGCGATACTTAAGATTTTTGTCAATACACTGTACATTGAGAAATGGAGTTTTGAAACATCAAATAGAATACGACACTTAACCTGCCAAAGTTCTTTCTTGTATACTTTGGTTCCCTTTTCTGGCCTTGACCGTGCACAAAACACAGTAGTTCATTATTCCGCAATGAGGAACTAACCAATAGAAACGTTTTGGTTCTGTGGATGCATAGTGTATGAGCGCAAAGCAAAATCATGTGCACAGTGGTGGACCTTCAAACATAAATTTTAAAATCTTTGTTTGCTCCTTTGATGTTTGCCCGGCTTCATAATCATTCCCCTCTATTAACTATGATTTAAATTAGCATATTTTTACACAGTGCAGCACAGTGCATTGTAGTGCAGTGCAGTGCAGCAGAGCGGATTAGAGTGGAGTGGAGTGGAGTAATGTGGAGTGGAGTGGACTGGAATGGCGTTGAGTGCAGCGCAGCCCAGCACAGCAGAGTTCAGACCAGTGCAGTGGACTGCAGTACAGTGCAGTGCAGTGGAGTGGGGTGGGGTGAAGTGAGGTGAAGTGAAGTGCGGTGTAGTGCAGTGTAGTGCAGTGTAGTGCAGTGCAGTGCACTGCTCTGAGTGGAGTGCAGTTGGGTTAGAGGAATTAACAATAATATTCTCCTACATTGTAAGGAAGACTGAACCTCTTGCGCGTTGTTTTAAAAGATTTGATACATGTAGTACAACACTGTACGGAACATGAAGTTCAAACTAACCTGGTTCCGTAAGTGTTCTACCAGTTTAAAATCTCCCTGAAGACCAAGACAAGTTCTGAAATCCAGGATGATCTTGGCAGCCTCTACGCAACGCTGTAAATTGTAGTACTGTTGTATCTGCTCAATGCGTGTATTGATTAACTCATCTGTAGTTTGTGCTGGACTGCCATCTCTTAAGGTGAAGAGCCTGATTTCCTTTGCAAGATCATTATACTTCTGGTTGTCTTGAAAAACTCTGAACAACTTGTCTACCTCTCCAAAGGAAATGTCACCACTTACAAAACGGGTTTGCAAAGACTGCAGCTCTGCATTTGTTGGTGTCCAAATGAGCTCTAAAATATCTTCAACACCTAGAACCATCTTCTGTATTTCTCTTTGTGCAATCGCCCTGATTGCTTTGTCACCATTGTCGATCCAAAGTTGCCTTAGTAATACGCTGTCACGTAGTCGACTGAGAGATGAAATCATCTCCTTGGCCTTTGGAGAAAGCCCAAAGAAGGTCACCACTGGAATCATTTTCCCATCAGATTTGGTTGAACGTGCAAGATCTCTAATAGACACGTGAGACGCATCCATCGTTGACTTCATTGACAATTTATTTAGATTCACTGAAAGAAAAAGAATGAAAAGATTTTTATTAATATTAATATTTTACTATATTAAAATGGCTTATCACAAAACTAAACTTAGATACCTTGTTTGATAAGTGAGCAAATCCTTATGAAGATAGTCACTTTCTCTCGTTCCTCCTCGAATGCGGACAGCTCTACGCAACGTTGGTTCAACAGCTCTTTTAAGGATGACAATTTACCTTCCTCCTTACCAATCTGCCTGCAAAGTGCTAGAAATCTCTCTGAATGACTATTAAGTAAACTCAGCATTTGAAGTTCTATAGCTCCGTCTTTCAGGGATCCCAGCGTGGCTTCAAGGGATGATATAGCTTTCATCAAAATTTCTTGGCCATCAGGTTTCAATACGTTGCGATAGTCAGATTCTCCGCCTGAAAAAAAGCCAAATTAAGGTAGCAATTATCATACTCACAAGTACCCACCCCATCCTAGCCCCTTGCTGCAGGACTAATTAATTATACAAACATTGAGATATACACCTTACAGACCCTTTTACCGATATGGCGGCCATTTTGAGTTCTATTGTTTCAAATAGTTATTATGGGATGCTCAGGGGGGCAAACACATACTACTTTGCTACTGAGCATCCTAGAATAACAATTTGAAACAATAGAATTCAAAATGGCCGCCATGCATATCGGTAAAAAGGTCTATTGCTATAGTGCCATTAAGCGCCATAGTGCTTTAAGGACGTCAACCCCCGCACCATCCCAATAGTGCACTCTTCACTAATAATTAAACAATCAAACATTTTTACAAAAATCGGTATTGCCTGCCGTCAAACTTCTGCTAAAAATCTGTCAGTAATCTTTAATATCTTGCTTTTGCAGAAATCCGCAAACCACTTCTGCTGTCAAACTGAATCAGCTCTCCTCTATTCAATGCAAGCTTAATGTAATGTTCTAAAACAGTTAAATCGTAGTAATGTTTGTGTCCAACACTTAAATTACAGGTTGAATTAAAATTTTGTTGTCAACACTGACACTCAGTGCTGTGGGAGTACTAACGTTGATAGGTGGGTACTCTGAAAGAAGTTTTTCAGTTTCTGTAAGAATTTATGGTGTAAAGATTGGAACTGAACAAGTCCATGTAACTCGATGTGACTGTGAAACCTAAAAGGGATTGTGTCTACTTATATTTGTAAACTCTTAATTTTCCAAATAACTGAATATTCAAAAGCTAAGAATGTGCATCACACGTCTATCACCTTAAAGGCTCTGGTGCTATAATAAAAACATTGTTAAAAACATGTCCTAGAACCACATGCTTTCAGCCAGACATTAACAACCATTAACATTATTGATGGTAATTGACTGAAGTACAAGTTTAGCCTGTGGGTTGTGCAAATGACTAACAAGCAAAAAACAGGCGGATATCAAAGATTCTGTGTCGACTTACGTCACCTAAACTACTCCTGTAGAAGAAACAATACCCTTCCAATAGAAAGGTCATTCCCCGGAATTTCTATGCACTGCTCAGTGCTAAGTGGTTCGCAACACCAGACTGTAAGCAAGTAGAAACGGCACAAACAGCCACCAACACTACGTTTCTTACACAGAACACAATTTGACTAAATGGAGGAGAAGGAAAGCCCCTGCAAAAGTAGCTTTTTTATAATGGCTAGGTCCTAATAAGCAAATGCGAAAGTGTTAGGCAACAGAAAGTACGGAAAAGACAACAACTGGAATCAACAGAAGACTAAGCAATTCCTCTTGAATTCTAAGCTCAATTAAATGACGCACCAAGTTGAAAGAGATCATTTCGTTTACGCTTTCACAATTAAAACAGATTTCAACAGTAAAACCAACATACTAGAACATAACACACTACAGTGAAAAATAGGTAAAAACATATTTTTATTACCAAATCTCCGAAGAAAGCACGGCCAAAGTCTCCATGTCAAAACGTGTTTAAGAATGGCTTTACTCGAGCATGGAATACCTCCCTGTGGTTTTGGCCAGCACCTTGTTAGCATGAGAGTAAGGAGATCACCACATTCTGAGGCTTGAGGAGACTCAAGCCCAATTCCAGAAAGATTCTTGAAAACTCTTTCACCTTCACTTCCCCTCTAAAATAAGAAAAACATTCTTTGACACAGTATGTTCTGCCTTTGCAAAACAGATCAACAGTGCGCAGTTTGAAATTACGTACATCAAAGTACATGACCATTCAAACAATGATTGCACATATATAAAACGTTTTAATGATCCATTGGATCATTATCAGAACTTTGCTATACTTGAAAATTTTGACAGTTCTTTCAGTATTTAGCTATAAAAAATTGCGAAAAAACTTTTCTTAAGAACATTTAAGAAATCTTTAAAAAACGGTTAAAAATACACGACGTTTCGACGTTTTCGGACGTCATTATCAAGTGAAAGGAATTAGAATGAATATTCTTAAAATACAGGAAAAAACAATAGTTCATTAAAAATAAGCTACAGGCTAAACAAAGAGTTTAGCACTGATAGAGTCTCTCT
>Ga0126343_10000877_pt1 | contig 12907 bp, 6 predicted proteins | sample Cyp2metagenome_FD_92531 | JGI IMG/M metagenome (GOLD analysis project Ga0126343, IMG submission 92531) | Coral microbial communities from Lord Howe Island, Old Settlement Bay, Australia - Cyphastrea 2 metagenome | ecosystem: Host-associated > Invertebrates > Cnidaria > Coral ... | reverse complement strand
CATATTATTTCTCTGCTTTGTAGTAAACTTCAAAGTCAATGAATATCCTTCTTACATATAAAGTCCGAGTGGCACGATAAATTGCTTAATCTAAACGTGGGGAAACATATTGAAGTTCTCGGTAGGAGAGATTTCATTATATTCATTTCGCGTAAGTCTTCAAGACTTTTTTAGAGGCGCCATTTTGTTGCGACGATGGTGCCGGTACAGCTGAGGTCTGCTTAGCTTTGTCCTTCCTCTCCTCATGATTTGTGTTTTAACATAGAAAATGATAACTGCAAAATACATTGGTACAGTAGGCATTGTTTACCGGTCATCAGTGTAATAAATGAAACCAGAACATGATGTGTGCCTGATAGTGAGCCGTACGTAACCCAGGAGCATGATCACTTTCTTCTAATCTGAACCTTGTATAAAGCATAACATAATGAATAAAGTAATGTTGACCTGCTGTTCAACTGATGAGATGCACTGCAGGGGTAACTGGCATGCACTTTTACCCAAGATACAAACAACTGATGATCTGTAGTCATGATACAAATTACGTGATTGCAAATGTGATATATCTTAATCATTTATAAATATTAACCTGTCTTACTTTCATTTTTCCAGGACTGCTCGTTCAACAAGCTGCAGTCTGATACAGCGATTAAAGTCTCATTCCAGGGAAATACGAGAGTCCAGGGCACTTCTGGTAAGTGTAACCGGTGGTTCTTCAAGTTTAATGGTAACGAATGCAGTGGACCAATGACAATCGAAGCTGTTGTGTACAACAGTTGGCCATCTGGGAATCCCAATCTGCTTCATCATCGATCATTTGAGGGATACTGTGAAAACATCCCACAGGGCACGGTTAGAGTGGAATTATGGGTAGGGCACTGTCCTGGTTACACGGGTGACGCTTACACTGGATGGGCATCAGTGTCCCGGATAATGATCGAGGAAGTATCTAGGCCTCAGTCCTAATTAATCAGTTCTCATTATCGAGATTGTCGCTGCTTTAGTTCGTGCTTATCAACAAATATTGTAGGAGAATTAACATTTCTATGTGCGTTTAGTGAAACTGTTTTAGTAATAGCTGTACGAAAAGTTAAAAATAGGGCCATGAATGTGATCATTGTAGCATAAACATTTGTAATTCACGAAACGTAATCTATTTTGTGCGTGAACATTGCTTACTTGATGATTGAAAATTATTTTATTACATAGTACTTGCGTGAGACATCTTTAAAATAAATGCTAACTTAAACAAGTCCAACAGCTCTGTGTTATGACGCCATACAGATTGCAGCTACATTGCACTGATGAATAAAAAATTCTTTTTTCTCAATGTTACACGTTAGCGCCGTATCAGTGATTACGGTCAATTTTTTCGCTAGTGGCACTACTAGGATATGCAGTAAGAAAGAAAAATGACCCAGCAGGTATTTCTAAAGATGTCTTAACGCTTTGTAACTTACTGTAATGTGTGTATAAAATAGCATTAAGAAACAATGCTGCATTTGAAACTTAACTTAATCATATTACAGTGCGACTACTTGAACTGGGCCATCTCGAAGAAAACTAACCAATCAAAACGTAACCTTACAACAAGGAAGTGATAGCTTTGAAACAATATCGACTCCTCTACGTTATATACTTTCTGAAAGATTCAGTCCCAGTCGGCGAATAATGATAATTATAAATCTCGCTGAAAAAAGTTAGCTTAAGGGACCAATCACTTATTACTTCCCTGGGGTAGGTGGTTTTTAAAAAAAGTGTTGTGTTTCAAATTTGAACACCCTAGATATTTTCAGAGACAAATTATACCTCCCTCTCAATATTCCTATTTTAAAACTGTTCCCCCGCCTGACGATCGCAAGGCCATAATTAAATCCTTCGCATAGTATCGTTCACATTTCCTCGCATGATTTTCTCATCGATATTGATCACCTGAAGTTCTTCAAAATCTTCTGTCCCAGTGGATGCCATTTTGACTTGCTGGGTTGGTGAGCGACCAGGCTGCCGCGGACTGCCGCGAAAACGGGACTGGGGCGGTGATGGCTGATGACCTGATACAGTGGGCTCATTAAGGGAGATTTTACCTAATAGTCTGTGAAAGTATGGAATTTTTATTTTTACCAGAATATGAGGACTTTTTACCACTCTAAGATGACGAGTTGGTTATGTCGGAAGTGCAAAAAAAATGGGGGTTCACAGACTTCGTTTTGGAGAAAACAAGCCCGAAAGATCACCCTAAATCTGAAACATTGGTCTTCGTTAGCGAATAAGGCCACAGTGCCTGTAAGCCCAAATTAGATCTTTGAATTGAAATCTTCTCGGCCAAATATTGTTTAAGTGGACTTATTAAGTGAATTTAGTCAACTGGTGACGTTTCCTTAAGAACAATACACTGTTTACAGTCCCCTAATTTTCCGTGAGGTTCAACGGGCCGCCAACTTGGTCTCTCGATGCGAGCGAAACTGGGGAGAGTACAAAATGCCCGTGGGTAGTGGCAATTGCGTTGGGGTGAGGGGGCGGAGAAAATAGGGAGACTGTAACAGCTTCCCACTGTCTCGCGTTCGCTGCGTTAGTTGCTCCAGCAACGGCAACAGCAGATTGGTCGAAGGGACAATAGAGTTCATCAGTGCGCAGCAGAGGGTTGACAACTTGAATGACATTTCTCAATTCGCGGCTTAGGCCAAAATAGCAGAAAATTCCCTTGCATGCAATCGATGCCATTTTGGCCTAAGCCGCGAATTGAGAAATGTCATTCAAGTTGTCAACTCTCTGCTGCGCACTGATGAAATCTATTGTCCGGTCGACCAATCAGCTGTTGCCTTTGCTGGAGCAACTAACGGAACGAACGCGAGACAGCGGGAAGCTGTTACGGTCTCCCTATTTTCTCCGCCCCCTCATCCCTATTCTATGAGCCCAACCGCCAATACCCACGGGCATTTTGTACTCTCCCCAGTTTCGCTCGCACTAAGAGACCAAGGTGGTGGCCCGTCGAACTCAACGATCAGCATCTACGATCTCACGGAAAAACAGGGGACTGTGAACAGTCTATGAGAACAAGTTCGTGTTTAGCAATTATAGTTTCACGCGCCTTGCAGCTGCAAGATGGTAGAAATCGATGTCCCGTGGATAGAAATCTTGAATTCTTTTTGGCTTCGCACATTTACTCTTTGATCATTTTTGGACAATGTGGAGATAATTGTAAATACAATCCGTTTCTGAAACGAAAAGTAGGGTTCACCGACCGTCCAAGATTGTTAAATCCAAGCAAAGCTGTAAAAACGGTCCATCTGCCCTATCATTGTTCATTTTATTACTTATCGCGCGCGCTAATTCATGACGTGGAGTGAATTTCCGTGCACAGTAAAGATGCGCAGAAACAATTGGCGCGAACGTTCTTAAGGTACTACACGTTAATTTTGAGAAGAATTTCTCCCTGTACAGTTCTCAGTCAAACTCATTAATTAGTCATGTGCTGATGACCCAATCAGCTTGCATCAATTGGGTCAGGTGCATGTATCTTGATACCCAATGAACATTCGATGAAGACACATTCGACTCGTTCAAAAACTGATCAAGACACTGATCAAGAAACTTGAATTTTAATCAGTCGTGGGAGGATTTTTTAGCTACCTCTATCACGAATTTTGACAACCAATAGCTCAGTGACAGAGCGTTCATTCCGGCAATATCTGCTCTCAGGGCGGTAACCTTGTGTAAATCGTAGTCCTTGATGAGCCCACCAAAATCTATTGCCGGAACTTTAACCTCTCTTAACCTCTGCCAATCGGCAAAAATGCTCACAGCCCACTTGTCTTTATACTTAGTTGAAACTGGAATGGCGTCATTCACCAGAAAGTTTTCTTGAAAAGGAGTTTTAGGAGCGCGAAATCGTTCTGATCCAGACTCGGACTCCATCACGCGTCATAATGTTAAACTAGCAAAAAACCCGCCCGCATGGCCCGCCTTCTAAATACCTATTCTTTGGAAATAATTTAATTACATTCTGTCACTAGTTTGAGGAGCCACTTCAAAAACTCGTGCTTTGTTTTTTTGTTCAGGGGTTAGAAACACCTTGAAACAATAAAAGCACTCTGCCTTCTGCGTCGTGCTTTCATTCGTTTCTCAGTGTTTAGAACCCCTGATGAAACACGAAGCAATTTTCAGGATTGCTTGATCTCATTGTGTTATCAATATGAATGAAGGAATTTGCCCTGTAATTCTTAAGATAAAAGTTCTCAAAATAAAAGTTTTGCATTAAGGACTACGGTGGAAAATTTTTCTTATATTGTAATTTCAATTCTTCCGACCTATCAGGCAACCTTCCAGCTTTTACAGAGAATGTCATAATGTCTGGTCCAAATTAACGGCTAAGCCTGCTGAGTCTCGTGAGGAAGTCTTGAAACAAATCTTGTGGAACAATCAATTCATACGCATTAACGATAAACCCGTTTTTAATAGAAGACTATTCTCTAAAGGTATCGTTTTCATCTCTGACATTCTGACCAACAATGGCAAGTTAAAACCATGGCCCTCTTTTGCGGCTACTGGACTTACGCTTTTAGATTTTTTCTCACTTCTGGGTATTTTTGACTCTCTTCCCTCTCCGTGGAAAAGTCTAATCAGCTCGAATGGAACTCCTATTGTATTTCATGGCCCGCCTGTAATGCATCATACTCTCTTTTTAAATGGTAAAAGCGTTTGCTCGATTCAAGCAACTCGAAAAAACTACACTGGGAGCTGGTAGAGATTACCCAAGTCTACCCTTCCGCACGACATAAATGTACAACTTTATTACACAATCATAGCTTAGAATGGGAAACAATTTATCTAATTCCACATGTAGTTCCAATCGACACCAATACAAGGAATTTTCCAATACAGAATTCTCAATCGGATATTATATACCAATAAATCACTATACAAAATGAAAATAGTCAGCTCTCTCCTCTGCACATTTTGTCACACGTCAGAAGAATCTCTGGCTAAAATCCATAAACATAAATATTGATTTTTTAAGTAACACTGCGAAAGAAACAGAATGCGCTTTTTCCACTCTTTCCTGTTTTTCGTGCAATCAATGCATGTTTTGCTTTCTTGCTAGAAATCCATATCTACCCATGGATTCCCAGGTGTTCCAGGATCTAATGGTATGCCGGGAATGCCTGGTATTCCGGGGCCGCAAGGGCTGCAGGGAAGAGATGGAGTTAAAGGACAGACTGGTAACAAGGGGGCGCAAGGAATCCAGGGACAAAAGGGAGAGAAAGGAAATGATGGGCCTCGTGGAAAGAGCGGACCGCCAGGAATAATAGGAATAAAAGGAGCGCCGGGAATTTTGGGAGATCAAGGCAAAAAAGGCGATAAGGGAGAGAAAGGAGAAAGCGTGACAAGTCCTTCTAGCGCAGTGCCACAAACCAACTGGAAACAATGTGTGTGGAAAAGTATTAATGATGACGGAGATAGCGGTAAGATTAAGGTAAGAGAGAAATGTTCTGATTAGAAATGGTTATGAGGCATAATATGGTTGACACATCGAGTAACTACAAATCCTCTAGGGTTTATAAGGGTGGGAATCAGGCCCCTTTCAAGGGAGGGTCGTCTGAGTATCCTACATATATCTCGTTAATTTTTATGCTAAATTTCCCGTATCTGTTAATTCCAATTTCAAAGATGAGCAATTTGCCTTGTGACACAAATAATAGCTCCATTTGTCGTGAATGTATGCACGGCTATTTGTCCACGGACTTAATCTGATCGCGAGAAGCGAAATGTAAACTTTATGGAACCGATAATGCTCAAGATCACATTTTCACGCCAAATGAATGCTATTGTGTTTATTATCCTTCAAATATATTTGCGACAAGCGCAGCTTTTAAAATTTATTAAATATCACTCGAATATTCCCCAGTTTTAGCTGGGGGATAGTCATTCCCGTGAAGTCGATCACACGCGGAATCAGAGTTAATTTTTCAAAATTTGAGTACAATTTCTGCAAACTTTAATCCTGAAAGAAGTCACCTTTGTCAATGCCTGTTCAATTATAAGGAGAGAGGGTTACCCTTGGAAGCGAGTTACCCTAGCGCTAACACATTTTCTCTTTTTCTTCTGCGTCTTTACAAGGCAGCCAGGTTTACCTGGGTGGATGGGTTATCTTATCTGCGTAAAAGGGGTACCCTAACGGGTGGCCATGGTTAACTTTTTCTCTTGTAACCAATCCAGGCAGGGTTAACCCACCTGGTTAACTTTCTATCTGTTTCCAGACCCTTCGAATGTAACCGCACATTAAGTGTTCCCAGGTTGTAGGGCTACCCTAACTGTGAAATCGTTAAACTCGGCCTATCTTCTGCCCTTCAGCTTGGGTTAACCTGCTTGCTAGGGTAACCCTACCTCCCTTTAAACAACCCCTTAGTGTGGACATGGGTATGCGTGAGATATCACTGTTAGTTATTACGCGTTATTTAACCAGCTGGCTCGTTAAATTGAACTCCCAAAACGACGGGCTGCAGGAAATCGAGCCTATTAAAAAGGTAAGATCTTTTATAATTATTGTTGGGATACAAAGAGGAAGCTTACTGTTAAGAAAAGAAAAACTCTCGGTTGTGATTTAAGGTGGCTCAAAACCGTTTCCAGCACTTTCCAAGACGTAGATTTTGATAGGTCATAATTACCATTCTTTATCAATTGATGCTACAATCATGGTATCAGAAAACTGCCTAATCACTGGTGAACACGTTGGTATTATTGTCGTCACACAATAGGTTACCATAGCAACAATATGACCTGCTAAAACACCCTTAGTTTTAGCTTTGAGTGCTTATAACTCAAAAACGAGCCCGGTGACCCCATTTTTTATTATCGAATTATAATCAGCATGATAAGATGCAACTTTTTGCAGAGTTTAAGATAATTCTGCCAAGGGGGTTCACAGCCACCTTCAATTTTTGAAAATTTAAGGCGGTAATATATTGGGAGGGTCAATAGTTTTGTAGTTTGAATTTTTGTGACGTCATGTGAAAACCGGCAAAAAGGAATTTATCTCGTACTGCAAGTGAATATATAAAAGATCACAAATGTATTGTTGTGAAATTAAAGCCTGGAAAAAAATTTAGGCCTGAACTGGATTCAATCCCATGATCTCTGCGACACCGGTGCAATGCTCTACAAACTGAGCTATCAAACCATCTGAGAGCTGGTTACGTCATGAGTTCTTCGAGAGTTCTATTTTTCCTTTTCTCTGCAGTTAAAATTTATGATCTTTCATATATTCGCTTGTATTCTTCATCTACGGGTATATTACGAAGAGACAATGTGACCAGCCCTCAGTTGGCTTGATAGCTCAGTTGGTAGAGCACTCCACCTGTATCGCAAAGGCCAAGGGTTTGAATCCCGTTCAGGCCTAATTTCTTTACAGTCTTTAATTTAGCTAAGCTGTGTGTAACTGCAATGATCAATCCTACCTTCTTTTCTAGTACTGTTGATAGAGGACACCACAAATAAGAGAAAAGCACCGCAAGTAGCCCAAAAACACGGTTTGATTATCAATTTGCAGCGTGGTGGCACTTCATGACATTAGCATTAATGATATAAACTGCATCAATTTAACATGTTTTCACTTTCGTTGCATACAGGACTGTTCTTTCAACAAGCTGCAGTCTGATACAGCGATCAAAGTCTCATTCCAGGGAAATATGAGAGTCCGTGGAACTTCTTCCAAGTGTAACCGGTGGTTCTTCAAGTTTAATGGTAACGAATGCAGTGGACCAATGACAATCGAAGCTGTTGTGTACAACGGTTGGCCAACTGGGGATCCCAATCTGCTTCATCATCGATCATTTGAGGGATACTGTGAAAACATCCCACAGGGCACGGTTAGAGTGGAATTATGGGTAGGATCTTGTCCTAGTGGGAACACTTTGGGTGAAGCTTACACTGGATGGACATCAGTGTCCCGGATAATGATCGAGGAAGTGTCTAGGCCCCAGTCCTAAATAATCAGTTCTCATCATCAACATTATCACTGTTTCTACTAAGGCTTTTTAACGTTAGGGGGAACTGACATGTTTGTGTGCTTATAGTGAAACTCTTTTAGCCATAGGAATTGGTAAAAGTAAGACCATGAGTGTGATCATGGGCCTCGGATAAACATTTTCTAGACTAGAAACCTAGACAGTCCACGACGCTCGGTCTACTACTAATGTTTGGAAACTAATTTTATTACATAGTACTTGCATGTAATGTAGTTATTTTTAGACGAGTGGAAGTCGTTGTTCTAGAGGAAGTCTGTCTTCCCGGATGTCCACATGCAATCTTGCCTTGCTCTCAGGTTCTTAGTTAATATAGAAAATGGCTTTTCTCAAACATCACACCGAGGTTGGCCTGCATGCGGACGTCTCGGAAGACAGACTTTATCTAGAACAAAGACTTCCGCTCGTCTAAAAACAACTTTCGTGGACATGACATATCCCAAGGGATGGGCCGGGATCCTCCCTCTCTGTCCCCTCATTTTCTCGTGGCTTACATCCATTAAACTTTTCTTATATTTCCAGTGACATATATGGTACTTGACTTAAAGTATATTTAGATATGTGAATGTGGTATATCTGAACTTAAAAATAATTACTTACGTAGGATCGGGTGTTGGGTATAAAAAGAATGAAATACGGCGCCATTTTATGTGGTAAAAGCTACTCTCTAGGCTTGCGATTGGATATCGAAAACATGCATCTTCGAAAGTTGAATGTTGAATTGCGTAAAACTTGGATGTTGCACTGCGTAAACTTGAACGAAAACTTCAAACTACAAAGTTGAATCGTGAAACAAGCAATGTCAAATCGACAATTGGAGTAGAGAAATTGGAAACTTGAATGCTCAATTGCAGATGTAGGTACAAATTGTAAAACTACAACATCGACTGCCAAAAATACAAGCAAAATTCAAAAGTTGAATTCTGGCGGACGCTGAACGTCATAGGGTAAATTCATAAAGAAAATTCAAATTAAGAGTTTAAACGGTGGCCTTCTGTTGCATTTACGAGGTGGTCGCGGGTGATAAAACGAGGCTCTGGGAGTGTTTCTTTAAGAAAATCCAAGATCCGAAAACGGATTTTGCGGTTTTTTATCGAACAGATTAATCCAAGATCACTCAGAGATCATTGTGCATCAAAGGAACCGAAGAATCCTTGTCCAGAGATCTTCGATTAATCTGTGTGGTAAAAAAAACTCAAACTCCGTTTTCGGATTTAAGAATCCAATGTTGGCTTTTAAAAAAACACGCCTTTTGGGACAATGTGGTGTTTTTGTCAACGGGTGTACCGGCATCTCTTTTGTCATTCTGTATATATACTTTTCCTTCCATCATATTTCACAGCGCAAAAGTCGACAGATGCTGAATTAGAACTCTTACACTTTCTAGCTAAATGAGTTTGCTGTTAGACAATTATAACATTTCTAATCGAGAGATGTTCTTTCTGTTTTTCCGCGCCTACGGAAAAAGTTCATCGTCCTTATAAGGTGTTTTCACTCGGGTGGATAGCAGCCATGCAACTTTTTTTATTGGAACAAATGAAAGTGTTAACACAAGAAAAGAGTTGAACTCTCACAGGATTGGCTTGGTACACCATCATGGCCGCTGTCTCATTGCATTCGAACACCAGAAGGCTACACTGACGTCATGTGCAAAACGCCTTATTGGTGGGTATATCTGAGGAAACTGGGATTTAAAGGGACACAGTCAGCTGGTGCACATGTGAGTTAGATACCAATTCATGACTAATTGGCACAACACTGAGGTGCAATCCATACTGAGTTTTAACCAAATATGATAAAATTGATCAAAAGCACACTAAAACAGATTTTTAAGTAAACGATTAAAAATCAAGTAAAACACTTCCAAGATTGAAGCGGATTTCTAGATGTACTTTGATTTCAGGTCGAGGTAAACTTTTTTCAAAGAGAGAAAAGTAGTGTTCAGGTCAGCGCGGTCCTAAAGCTGACTGTGTCCCTTTAACAAGATATCTTGGAAAAAGCTGTTTTTCACTTGTAGTTTACATCGGGACAATTTCCCTGAGTAAATGTGTCTGGTTGAGCGATTGAGAACAACAACAACAACAATAACAACAAAACAACAAAACAGCAAAAAAATGAAGATTCCATTTCAGGAAATTTCCAGTGGCAAGTGGAATCGCTTTTTAAGGCATTTTTTTTTAATTTCTGGAAACGACAACCTTGTGAAGTATACTGAAAATTCTCCGAAAATTCTCACCGGGAATTATCGTTCCATTTTTTTGAATAGTTCGCTCTTTTCTGAAATTCAACAATTTCCCTATTTTTGGAAATTTTTCAAGAAATTTACTTACAAGTTGTACTCGTTTCAAAACTTTCGGAATTTTTGCTTGAATGAAAGGTACCCACCAAGAAGAAGTAAGATCATCTTCTTATTAACGGAAATTTGTTCATACGTACTGCACATGTGTAGAAGTTCGGTGAACATTGCTTCTTTTGGACATTGGTTCTGAGTATGTGAATTTTTACGGTGCGTGTCCAAAATTGTGATTTCTCATCGAGTCGTTTCAAATTAGGTTCGAAAATCATAGAATTTCTAAACTCCCCAAAATGATCTCAAAACGAGTCAGTTATCATTGCTGTTATTCACTATGATTGAAGCTAAGCGTCGAAGCAAAAGTAACGGCGGGGAAGCAAAGCACAAATATCTCTGCGTTCTTCTTGTTTTTCAATCATCCACGGGACTGACCCAGAGAAGCATTATAAACTTCCGTAAGTAAATACCTGAGTTCTTATACGAAGTGAAGACCATGGTGCTCATTTACTTCTGGGGCAAAATCGGCTACTCGTGAAAAAATCCATTCCGAGGCCAATTTTGTATCGCCTCCTCTGAGCAAGGCTGCTAATGTAAAGTGTTCCTTGCCTTTAGCAAAAAGCGATGACTAAAATAAATAATAATTAATGGTCTCAAACCAATGCTTTTTTGCCTCAAAGCCGCATTTAACTAAGACGACGAATAATGTGTCTTAGACGCATAATGTGTCGAAAATTAAGCGCTTCTAGGAAAATACGAGATCAATTAAACTCATGTGTTTTTTTCACAAACAATTTTTTTGTGAGAGAGACTGTTGGTCGCTTAGTTACAGATTCAGCAGATTTCTAATTTAGATAAATGTGCCTTTTTTGTGTTTCGTATAACTAGAAGATTCATACATCAAAAGTCTGAGATGTTACACTACTGTGTAAAAAGTGTCCCCAAGTATTTTTTAATCTAAATACTATTGACACTTAAATTAAGTCATTAATTAATCAATTAATTCATCCATTCATTCATTCATTCACTTGTTCGTTCGTTCATTTATTCATTCAAATGCGTCCATTTCATAAAATTGACTTTTAAATAGCTCTTATTAGTATATACCACACAAGTGAATATTGCTTTTCGCGCGCTCTGATTGGTTAACTCGGAGGTGATTAGTAAGTACTATTCACCTCCGAGTAACCAGCGCGAGAGATTTTCAACTTTTTCGACCTCTTTTCTTACATAAAATAAAGTTTTGGTCAGCTAATTATTCAGCTTGTGTGGTATATACTAAAACAATTATTCACCTCAGTGTCGGTAAAAGTGATGGATATTTACCTCCACTTCGGTGAATAATTGTTAACTAACCGAGGTCGAGGACCGTACTGGAAGTTACGGACCGAGTTTTTTCCCTTCGATTTATGTCTTGCCCCAGCGCGAAGCGCGCGGGCCATAAATCGAAGGCGGAAAATACAAGGATCCGTAACTTACAGTACGGACCGAGAAAACGAGGTTAGTAAGATATTTATTATATCTCTGCTGTGTGTCTGACGGGCTCAGGAACGATTTCTATACACGCTGAACGGCTTCAAATTTCTTAAACACCTCGAAACCAAAACGAGTCAATTTGAAATCGTTTAATAGAAAAGTTAGAGTAAAGAAAAGTTTTAAACAGTTTTAAACTTTTACTTGCTATAAAAGTTAAGAACGCTTGCGGATAAATCACAAAACCATCAGTTTTGCAACAAAAGCAATTTTAAATTTAGCGGTCCGTACAGGAGAGTACGGCCCTCTTAATTGACAGCGCGCACTAACTAAGAGATATAATCATGCGTGTTATTTTTGATTGTAATAGGTAAATAAAACATCTAAGACGCGTTATTCGTATTGCATATTCTTTTTTTTATAGTTTACTGCGGTGGCATTTATCACCCATTGCGAAAACGATAGGGGAACAAAACGGAGAAGAAACTCTTCGGAGAGTGGGGTGGGAGACGAAACTGGTCTCTTCTTCTTGCCTCTCCCACCCATTCTTGGTCTCAGGGTCCCGCATTAAAAGATGCTCAGCGCCTCTTTCCCCCTAAGAAAGTACTGAAGCGACTGTTTTACTTGTTTCACTGACTAAAGCTTACACGAAACTTAGCTCTATACCTTACACAGGGAAGTCATTTATTTGAGTTAGGACAGATTCCCCTCAAAGTTCGAGCACGAAGTGCAAAAATTATTTACTAAAAATCTACATGTACTCACAGCACATTAACTTTTTGAATACCATTTAAAATCTCGCACTGTGGTTCATTTCTCCTGGTGATCCCGAGATGAAATCCCCAAGCCAGTTCTGGAGAATTTTATGTCAAACCTTGTAAGAATGCTTCATGCGTGTGTTAGGGTGTTTTCAAATAACGCGAAACGTCCGTTTTTATAATTACGTCAAGTTCAATTTTCTCTCGCTAGGTCAGCTTGAGAACTTAAATCTCCATAATTTTTTCTTACCTTTATTTAAAGTAATACCATGCTATGAACAGGACGAAGTTTTTTTGGCAACATAAGTTTTTGCCATTATTGCTCGAATGTTATGCGGAAATCATCTTAAACGGGACATGTCGCT
>Ga0126343_10000876_pt1 | contig 12908 bp, 6 predicted proteins | sample Cyp2metagenome_FD_92531 | JGI IMG/M metagenome (GOLD analysis project Ga0126343, IMG submission 92531) | Coral microbial communities from Lord Howe Island, Old Settlement Bay, Australia - Cyphastrea 2 metagenome | ecosystem: Host-associated > Invertebrates > Cnidaria > Coral ... | reverse complement strand
TGTCATTCTCGTTATTCTAGAAGCACATTTAGTACAGATAAACGTAGGTAATTTATTATATACAGCTATTTTCTTTTTTTTTTGTCTATATTATATATTACAATTTTGTTTGTGTGTTTGTGTTTGTAATTAACTAAAACCTAGGTAGCTTACTACATAAAACCGTTTTTATATGTAAAATTCTATATAATTCAGGTAATGATATTTGTTAACAATTTCAATTTATAAAAACTAATAAAATACAAAAAAAAATGTCTCCAAAGAAAATAAATCTGTAAAATAATTAAAGTAATTAATAAATGAAATAAATAGATAATTGCATAAAAATAAGTATTAAATATTATGTACAAGTAATTTAAGAATTAACATTGGTCACAAAAAGAACGGCGCTCTCTTTCCAGACGGACAGTTTGTAGTGCATTTTTGAGGCAGCAAGAGAAGTGGACACACGGACATTGTCCCGCAAAAAGTTCCATAGTTTGCTGGCATGATATCGAAATGAATGAAGACCATAATTTGTTGTATTTACACCTGGAATAACTAGTCTGCGTTTTCCTCGTAAACTGATGCTGGTTTGGCGCTCAGCAAAAAGATGAGAGATATAACTAGGTGCAGCATTATTTAATGCTAAAAAAACTAATATAAGCATATCATTTATGCGGCGTGCTCTTAAATTAGGCTGATTAACTTCTTGTAATAATTTTTCATACGAATTATTAAAATCATTAAAAACGAAACAAAGAATAGATTCATTAAGTTTCTCAATTATATCAGCATTTCGCTTACCAGTGGAACCAGACGGTGGAACAGTAGGTTAGGTGAGGGAGAAAATAAGCAAGATAAAGCCTCTCCTTGGCATGAGTAGGGATGAAATGTTTATAACGTTTCGGAACTTGCAACTTGCGGCTAACCTTTCTTACAGTCTCCTTAACATGAACATTGAAATTAAGATCTCTATCTATACTGACACCAAGAAGTTGCGTTGTGTTGGCAATATCGATTACAAAACCATGTAGAGAGACATTTGCTTGTATTAGTTGTCATACCGTTAGCCTGAAACCAATCAGATACTAGAGTCAAATCACTTTGCAGAGTGGTCTGAGTTGTAATTGGGCTCAATCCATGGAGAAAAAGTTGAGTACGGTATCATCAGCATAAGAATTAATGTTAGAATTGGTTGGCAAGAGTAGCAAATCATTAAGAAAAATGTTAAATAATAAAGGTCCAAGAACAGACCCTTGAGGCACACCCTTACGAAGAGATAACCAAGTAGTAGGCATCACCAATCTTTACCCTCTGAAATCGATTTACCAAGTAGCTTGCTAGAAATTTTACACTGTTCTCTAATAGGTCATATGCTTTGAGCTTGGATAACAATAACTCATGGGGAAGGCAGTCAAATGCTTTCGAGAGAGTACCTCAAGCATTGAGAAATCTTTCCAAAAAAGCCTTTAAAAGAAAACTCAAACAAATGTTATCAAGCATATTAGGTTAACAAGATTCTTATATTGACTTATCTGAGATCGTACAAAATGTCTTGGCAATACTTCTCCTGATCTGTCCTGACTACTCTCATTAACAGTAGCTGTACCCTTAATACTTTAAATTAGATCAATGTAACAGATTTTCTTGTTATTTAATACTGTCTCTTTTCGTTATACTTCATTAGTTAATTTCTGTCTTTAATATATTTTTGTAACTCGGCCATCAAGGTATGGCCCGCCTAGATTAGCCTATGCTAGTAGCAGGCATGCCCTTTCTTGTAAAATGTAACTGGAAAATAATAAAGTGTAAGTAAGTGTACTTTTTTAAAGTGAATGTTTTGGTCAAAACATGATCACGAGGCGGACGCCATCTAGTGTGGTTACCATGGTGACGATACATCTGCCAATCCAATTATGGTTGTTTTTGTTTATCCCTCCAGGTAACCTACCTTCACACAAATAATGAAGGGGGGATAGAATTTTCATTTCCAACTTTCCTTCACTTTCCTGGAGAATTGCTCTTAAGCCCATGTATTCCTGGAGAAAGATGAATTTCCTGAAGGGCCTGTATACAAAAAGAAGATTTGTAACTTAACTATTACGCCATGTTTGCCCCAACTTCATTCAATCTTTTACCCAGGAATTAAACATTTCAAATGCTTATCCATTGATTTGGTTTGTAAAAATTTGTTTTCCCTGATTACAAGCAAGTCATCACAATGAGATAAAAAGAAGAAAGGCAGCTTCTGAGTAACATTAATGTTCAAATAGATTGCAAAATTGAAAGCCACATTTTGAAAAAGAAAGAAATCAGAAATTCAACCCTGGTCTATCATACTTGTCCACAGCACTCACCTGAGTCACACATGAATGGCCAATATTTTTTTGACTCACTGCATATATCATGTGATAGTCATTGCTCTCACTGCCACCATAATGCCTGACCTTTGGGGCTTTGCTGCCGATGGTATTATTCAGTGCTTTGTTTGCTTGGCTGGATCCAAGTGGAGCTAGCTTTTCTGCATTCTGACAGTAAACCTCTATGATTTGTTGCATGTCCTTCTTCAAATCTTCCACCTCCGGGTCTTTGTCTATGGGGCGCCAAATGTATTTTTATTATTTAGAGTGGTTATTTGTATATAACCAAAACAAGCTTGGTTATATGTAAATAACTACATTGCAGTTTGGTAATTTATAAATAACCAAAATGAGACATTGGTTATTTAACAAATAACCAAAACACAAATGTGGTTTTTTGGTAAATAACCAAAATTGCAAAGTGGCTATTTGCAAATAACCAAATTTGCGAAGTGATTATTTTTAAATAACCAAAATTGCAAAGTGGTCATCTGTAAACAACCGAATTTGTAAAGTGGTTATTAATAAATAACTTAAGGTGATTCCTCAGTATTGCATTGCGCATCCCTACTGCGCACGCTATTTGCGTCACTTGCGCGCGCACATGAGCGCGTGCTCGTACAAAACGTAAGAGATTTTCCTTAAAGAAAGCTCGATAGCGAAATAAGTGCTCCTTTTCTCTTAAACAAGCATGGTGACCTATATTTTTTATTACATAAAAATATGGTACATATTATCCTCTTTAAATTTTTAAAAATATAAAAAAACTAGTCGGAAGGAAAAAACGAAATAGCCGAAAGCGAGCGCAAAACCGTTACTCCAACATGCAAATTATGACCAGGAAAACAGCAACTCTACGAACGCTTTACGTCCACGTCGTTTCAAATAGTGTGATTTGTCCCCAAATTTTATATGATATTGTTCTATATGCTCAACACTTTCTACTTGTCAAGCTTTTTCCCAAGTGTTACTTTAATAAAGTATGTTTCGAGCTACCGCAAAATGTAATGTGAACCGATAAATAATGCGCGTGATAAGCACTAGTACAGGCATAAATGGGGCAAGATTGGCCCATCATATCTCTTAAACGAGAATGGTGACCTATCATTTTTATTGCTTTTTTTGAAACAGTGCTTAGTAGAGAACTTTCAGGGAAAATTTCAAAAAAATTCATCGGTAAATTTAATTTCTGAAGAATCACCTTAAACTGAAAATTGGTTATTTGTAAATAACCAAAGTTGCCGAGCGGTTATTTGCTAAATAACCAAAATCGAAAATGGTTTATATATAAATAACAGAATTTGAAAATTAATTGCCAGAATTAAAAAAAAACGTTATTTGTATTAAAAAAAAATGGTTCTGAAAGGTGGTTGTTTATAAATAACCAAAGCTTGTTTTTCTAGGGAGTGCGAATTGCAATTTGTTATTTTGTAGAAAGCTGAAATTGAAAATTGGTTATTTAGCACAAAATTGGTTATTTCCCAAATATGGTATGGACACGTAACAACCATGTGGCCTGTTTTCTGGCTCATTTCCAACAGTGCATTGCATGCTTTGATCTCTCTCAACAATGCTTCCAACGATGACATGGTGGCAAGGATTTCTGCTGCAGTGTGCAATGCACTTAAAAATTCTCAGCAACAGGTATGTGTCAAGGTAGATAGCTGATGGTGTGTCATCTCATGAAATGTTTAAATGTGTTGTTAGGGATTGATGTCTGCTAGGCGTATAGACGAACTCGATGTTTGGCGGACTGTGTTCGTTCCCTGGTTCGTTCAGGAAATATTTTCATGACTGTTGGAGATGGTGTTGATATATTTTCCTACCCTTAAATATTAATCTTTAATTGGGAGAGTGTCGTAATTTTTGTCTGTGATATTGAGAGAATGTAATTACTCTTAGGAAGAAGACAAATTGCTCTCTGTTGAGCAATCACCAGCCAGCATTCAGCTCCCGTCTTCTTTTCATTACTCCTCGAGGCCAAGTTGTGAAAGAAAGGAGGAAACTTCTCGACAGCACTTCCAAGCACCTAAGTGAATGCAAGGCTCTTCAACAAGATAGGTACAAGGGAAGTTGAAAATTGTCACTAAAGATGTCATATGCATTCCGTATGAGGAGGGTGATATATTTGCCATTCCACGAGGAGGGCGAAGAGCTCAATTGGCAGAGTTAGGTCTGATTGGCAAAGTGAGCCTGGATTCTACCTGGAACAAGAGCGCAGTTACGAATGAAATCTCGAGTATGTTTAGAAAAGCTATTAAGTTGGGAGACAACAAAGAAATGCCCTTTCAATACCCAAGGTAAGATATCAAGCTTATGAGTCGCATTTGAGTGCAGCTATGTAAGGTCTGTAAGCTCAATGCATACTTAAGACTGGAAATGGCCGTAAAACTTCAAACTTTTTACAGTGTCAACATGACCTTTTCTGAATTTTACTTATTCATTAATGATCAAAATTTGCCATGATTCTACCAGTACTTGTGTCGTAAATCCTGCAGTCTGATTGCTTAGGCAACACACAGTCATCATGTATCCTGCAATCTGACTGGATAGGCAACATGTTGCAACTACTTCATCCCATTTAACTAAGAGAGGGGTGCATGTCTTGAAAACAAAGACCCCAAAGACCCCTAAGACCCCTAAGACCCCAAAATTTGAAAACAAAGACCCCCTATATTTTGGATCCGAAATTATGACCAGCCGGTCGCCAATGCGACTGAAAGTTAAGCGCTGGCGACAAGAATTTTGAGGATACTTTTAGCGTCTTTGACTGGCCATGCATTCGAGGAAATTGGTTTCGTTCTCAATCGAAACAAATTGTGTTTTGTTTCAAGCAAGGAGCTTACCTCTTGTCTCTTCAAAGTTTTTAACTTCCACAGAAATAATTGAAATCCAAAATGAAGGTTGATTGCCCCCAAAACAGTAAAAATCCACACAATGTAATCAACATTGAGTGCTGCCATGTTTTCAGCGGTTTCAACTGCTAGCTGTACCGTTGGTGCGTGGCAGAAACAAGTGCTTTCTTTTCGCTTTTTGTGTGACTTCTGAAAGGCTTGGTCAAACTAAGAGAGCTGCAATCGTTCAGGGGTATGAATGTTTTCATGCGAAAATTCATGTTGATTAAACTTCGCGTTGTTGTGTTTCGCTGTGGGGAAAAAAATTTATTGACAGTATTTGGTGAACACATTTTCCAGCTACTGAAACTGAGTACTCCCGGTCTCTAACAGTAGCTCCGGAAAAAATGTCGCCCCCCTGAAAAAAATTGCCTTTTTGTGAGGTGAAAAATCGCCCTTTTAACTTTTTTATTTTTCTTGTAATTTTTCATGTGTATAATGATAGTAACACTTTAAATTAAAAGTTCAAGTCTTCTGTTTGTAATTTCTCTTCTTCTTGTCACTTTTTTGGAGGGAAGGGGTGGAGTTTTAAAATACGGTACCATCCTCTGCTCTTTTATCTCCCGTAGAGAACACGAGGTTAGCTCACGAGGTTGTCAAACTGACAACTGTACTGTGCTCCTACTCACCCCAGTTTTCTTCCAACAAAGCTTTCCTTATTCGAGGGGGGAGGGGAAAGAGGGAATTTGAAACTAGGCTCAAATATTGGCTAAATCATGTCCCCGAAAATTGTCGAGCTTTGTCCACTGATCTTTTTTGGAAATCTCAAATGGGTCCTACGTCGTTTCGTTTCTACTACGTTGTTGAAATTCAAAGGCACATTAATCTCTTAGCTTGGAGTTCTCAATCAATCGCTTTACAACAATGCATGGTATCAGGCCAGATTCGAGTAAAGCACTAAATGATGAACTCAAAACAAGAAAAAAGATAACGCCTTTGTTTATTTGTCATAAATTGTTATCGAAATCAGAAATATATGACCATAGTGATAATCTTTTTCCATTTACTAACAGAACTATTGAAAGTGCAATTATGACCCAAAAAATAAGTCATTTCAAAAAACGTTCATTTAAAAGGCTTTTCAAATTAAAGTAAGATAGTGTTTTTCTTTTTCTGACATATTTTTTGTTCCAGAGATATTTAAGTTTTCCTATTATGCAAATTTAGTCACTGATAACGTCATTGGTTGTGCGAGTACAGTGGTCAAAGACAAAATTAAGAATATCTCCGCCAATAATGAAACAATGCTTTTGAATCTTGGCAGGGGTGTTGCACCCTACAAAATATACCAGATGGGACACATTTTGATGTTGGTATGGCAACATGCTCAGTTCCAGTCTCCTGCCTCAAAATTAAATATCACCATTTACGACTCAACAATGTAAAATACCTGGTCTTATCTAAGAGGTATGCCAGTCCCACATTCTATTGCCCTTATTTTTCGGGTCATATGCACTTAAATCATCATTGGACATGAAAACAGCATCTTTTTATAGGCATACTTGTGAAAAGTTAACAAGGAAATAATGCATACCTAGAGCTTGACTTAGTGAATAGGAACAATAATAATATACAAGACAACGCCAAACATACAGATCAAAGCACAGGCAATACTAGCGTGCACAATAGCCAATTCAAGTTCTTCCCTTAGAATTTTAACATGTGATGCTAGTAGCTTGTCTTTTGTTGAAGGCGGAACTTTGACAAAAGAGGCGTTAAAATAAGGAAATCTATCTACTACACAGGACTTTCTTATGCAATAGTACTTAACAGTTGTTGAAGCACTGGGTAACCACTTGGTTCGGTTGTTGGGGTCAGGGTACATCCAGCGTTCCTCATGTGACAAGACAATGTCAAATGGTATTATTTTGGTTCTTCTTATGAAACCAGTTTTGCATTTCCGACATTCCGCTGCTTTCGGCGCCTCTTCCAGAAAGCACACTATAAATGGCTTATCATTGTGGTGAATCGCTGCATTAAATTCAGATGGAGCCTTTATAACTGTGTGTTGACCTGATGATTTTCCTGAACGTGCAGCGTGCCACGGATTCTTATTTTTGGCGCACTTTTTCCCTGCGTAACTGCTGCTTGGTTGGACGAGGCCAGCTCTAGATGCACGATCACTGGGCTGCAAACGTTGAAGATGGCTTTCGATAATATTTCTTTAATAGCGACGGCGATGCTGTGTTTACAAATAGAATCGTGTTTGTATGAGTTGCAAACACACTTTCCGTAAGTATCATTCGCCATACACGGTTAGAAGCCTCCTTTGGTGTTCTTAGCTGCCACAAGAAACTTAACCAATTTTCCAGTATCATCGAGGCTAGGCTGCCTCTGAACGGCATGGGGACTGTTTATTGTTCTGCACACTTCTTTGATGATGTCTTTTCTCAATTCCAGCGAATATCCCCTCTTCTCTTCCAGTTTTTCTTCCACTATACCTGGCACCTCTTTGAACTCTTGGACATTAGTATCCTCTCTTTGTAACTGGTTTTTTCAATGCATATTGCTTTGTGTTGTATTACGTCTTCAACAGTAAGTTCATTGAATTTGGTAAAATACTCTTGCCTTTGACGCTCGGTCCACTCCCCAAACCATGTGTTGGATGTCACTTCCGGATACTTACAGATATCTGTAAGCTCGTATTCGTCACTTCCACCATACAAGGCTGCCTTCAGCTCCTCTACTTGATGTGTGAATGTCGGTTGGAAGGCCTCTGTTGCGAACTGCAATTTGAACAGATCTTGCTTTCCTTTATCATTCTTGATAAATAGCTCTTTACGACAAGTTAATGTGCTATTCAAGCTTTTGGACTGATGTGTGTAGCACCGCTCGGGCTTCCCCTCATTGTCCAGTGGGAGAGGTGCTTTGTCCAGTGGGAGAGGAGGCTTTTCCAATCATGTTTTTGGCCATGATGTCAAAGTTCTTGTTTAGGTACTGCCGAAAGTGAGACTGGTAATCATCATATTTCTTTAAAAGTTCTCTTTCCCACTAATTCAAGTCATCTTTGATGGAATTTAGTCTTGCTCTTAGTTCTCTATTACCCCACGCATCCAGGATGCCTTCATTCTTTTCTTTTTTGCAGAACGCACAGTCTATGAAAAACGTTTGTTCGTTTTTTTTTTTTGATCCCGATAGAATTCAGCCTGTCGATACAATTTCTTTGGAAGTACGCAAAGGAACGTAGTCCTCTAGCATTTATCAAGCCTTCTTTCAGACTTTCGTGTAACGCAAATTCACCGTCTGTAATGAATCCCTTTGCGTGGTATACCTGCTGCCTGCTTCGTGGTAATTTTGCAATGTTCTCTGCTCTAGACGGTCCACCAGCTCCCTTCCACACGCTTTCATAAACGGTTCGCAAGGGTTCTTTTGAAAGACACTCCTTCATTGTTTTCAATAGGCTTTTCTCGCAAGGGAAAAATGGTTTACTGTGAGCATCCGAGCCATGGTTTTGAACCTCAAATTCAACAGTATCTTCACCTGTAGCAATATTATACTGGAGAAGGCAAGTGTTTTTAACCATGTCTCCGTTCTTATCGAGAAGCGAGAAAACTGATCTGCACAGTCCCGCTTGATTTTTTTTGGAGTTCAACTTGAGATGGTATCGGTCATCTTGCTGAATTTCCTCGCATTTCTTTGCAATGACCTTGCAAGTTTCTGCCTTTAAGGAAGTAGTATCCTTCTGAATTTTTCCGATGGTGTAATCCGCTCCTTTCTGCCTTCTTGAAATATCAGCGTTCGCACGTCACCTTTATAGTAATTGGTCGGTTTGTTGTATTTCTGTAAAGGATTCAATTATAACATTGATTTGATGCTAAAACCTAAGAACGATTTGCAATTACTTCTGTCGTCAATCAGATTAACTCAATCTTTTGTAATGATTTGTATGGGAAATTGAAATAATGGGGCTTTTATATATTAGTACACAAGGGGGAGAAGGGTCAACAAAATCACTTAGAAACCTTACGGTTGACTTCAGAAATCTTGGCAATACTTTGGGCCATCTGTGAATATGCAACGATAGTCTTCCTTTGCCCAAAAAGCATTACTAAAGGATTTCTAAAGCTTGCCCCTTAAAAACGGTCTCTGAGGTTTTGATATAGTATGGAAACACTTTAATTTGTTAATATACTATGAATAAAAAATGACACGACCTTCTGTACAATTCTTGATTAATAGGTACTAGTGATGTTATGAAAGTCTGCAAACTGCACTCGCAATTTGGAGAATTTTCAAAACATCACTCGTAAATCACTTACACTAATTAATCATGAATTGTGCAAAAAAGTCAGCCGATTTCTTAATATACTAAACGTTCCCACCCCCACTCTAAAAAGGAAGTATTGAGTTGCTTATTAAAATCGTAATAGCCTCCCAGGAAATTGATTTTGGTAATAATTATTTTCCAAAATACACAGTACGTTTATCAATATTTTATTATTTATCATACCACTCTTTCAAGAGCGCAAGACCATTTTGTTTGTTTTTTTTCAGTTTTCCTTTATTTCTCTTCTCCTAATTTTCATCCTAATAGGTAGAATTAAGTTAATTACCAGTTTGATAGGGGAGTCAGGAATAACCATGACCGCATTCTTGTCTTTCTTCTCTGACTTGATTGGAGAGTCATCTATTAGGACTACGTCATGTTTTACAGGAGACTAAAACAAAACGGCAGGTAATAAGTTAGTTCTTAAGGTCAACTGAAAGAAAATGTTAATTAATGAAAGGTAAGTTTAAGCTCATCGATTTGTATTGAAGAACGATCTCTTTAAATAAATAGGTTGAGTTGGTCTTACCTTCTTAGGGCTATAATTCTTTTTTTTTTTAACTTTTTTCGTGGTGGCTGCACAGAAGGCTTGTCCTACGAGGAAGTGGTGAAAAGTGGTGAAAATGACAAAAAAGCAAAATCTTTCCAAGAACTTGAAATCATTAGGTATTATCCACACGGAAACATAAATTTAACAATGCAACAGTGTGCCGTATCCTACCTCATCTGACGACGTTCCTCTATAGGTTTATTTATTGCAAAAAGAATTATAAAATGCACTTGGAAACCTCGGGTTACCATTTGCCAGCAAAAAGTTAATTGAAATACTTACACACAAGAGTTGTCTTCTGCTGTCAATAAGTAGAAATCTAGGCCTTCAGCTGGCTTTGTTCTCGGCACTGGTGACAAATTTGTCACGTTTGCATCTTGTTTTATCTCCTGCCAGTGCAAGGTGGGGCCATGGGTAGTGCCTGACCTGAAAATTGGAAAGTTTAAAATCACCTTTTTAGAAAAGCGCCAGTGAATTACAACAATTTCCACTGATTTGGCAGACAGTTAAGTGAGAAAAAATCACAACGATTTCTGAAGTGAATTAAATATCACTCCGGTGTCACGTTCATCGTGTTTGTTGCTGCATTTGTTGCTGCGCACAAGTAGTCTAGCAATGTCAGTTCAGATCTTTTCTAGAGATCTTCAGCAACCTTCAGCAATCAAGTTTGAAGATGCTGGGAAAATGATTGCAAAGTTTGTACGGATCTTCAGAAAAATCATTATAATTTCCTAGTCAGTTGAAAGAAGAATCAAATAACCAAACAAATAGATTAGATGCGCCGCGTATGTTTCACAATTTGACTTCACCAGCTACTAGTGCCCTCTGCAGGATTCAACAAACGGCACCACGCTTCCCTGTTCTGCGCAATTTCAGCATGATGGTTTCCTATAAAAAGGACATTTTTAATAATACATTTTAGGCAACACTGATTCCTTATTTTGTCACATTCTGCATCCCACTTAACACATTCCTTGCTCTACATAATATTTGTGTCCGGGTTTTAACGAGGGTCTATGGTTCAATGTTGAGGGTTGAGGCCAGGTACCATGTTGAAGGTGAAAAACAACAAGAAGAAAAATAATTCTAGAAAGTAAAATAATGATAACGGCTACATGAATTCAAACATCTTTGGATCTTCTGGAAGTCTTTGGAAACTTCAGAAACACATAGCAGGCTGACATCTGAATTAAATTATTTTAAAGAGTAACTTTTCATTGTTTTTTAAGCGCGACCAAGTTTTATTTTATCCCAAACCAGACACTAGTAACATGCGTTAATTTGTTGAAAGCGATAACCCATGACACGTGCGTGGATGTCGTCAGGGTGGTACAATATTTGTTCTGAAAATGAAAAAAAATTTTTCTCTGCCCCCGATTATGGCTCCTGACAGGATTGAATCGATTGATTTCCAATATCGACTTGTATCGATTGACTACGCCTGGTAGTAAGAGGGTCCAAAATAGACTTTTCACTGACTTATTTATAGCCTTAACAACAACGAGACTGAATGTACTCTTATTACGGAGAAAGGCAAAGACTTGCTCATGACATATTTATCCGGATTAAAAAATGGTTCAGTGCCCGTGCCCCCCTTTATGGGCTATATAGGTGCATGCCGCAGGATAGGGTATGGTTTTTGGAGCTTCTCGATCATTAAATAGGGTATCCTTTTCGCCTATGTTAGCATAGTGTCCAGGTGTGATCCTTAGATAGGGTGCCTCAATTGTATCAGCAAAAACAGCAGTGTGTAAACACACACTGAAACGAAAAACAAATGATCTGTCATTACCATTTTTGAAGCGATTTTAAAAGATTGTCTTTTTCCATGGTGGTTAGTCCTTGTTTGGATTGTCATGAAATGTTTCTCTCCCTTTTGTTCTTTCCTTGCATAGGGTGTCATTTTTTGGGTTTGGGCCTTAGATAGGGTATCAATTTTCGTTTGATTCATCCTTAAATAGGGTCAGGGTTTAAAACCCTTCGCAGCACACACCTATCCGAACTTTATGGGAGTACCGGTACCCCCCTCCCGGGTGCAGTGTTCCTCGGTGTGCTAATAAGTGAGACACAAAAGCTGCACTTACAGAGGATTGAACTGAATAGTCACACCTTCTCTGAATGTGTTTTGGTTGGGTTACTATTTAATTTTGATGCTAAAAGGATATACACTTTTGTTAGTTGATAAGAATTCGATCAGTCTTTGTCGATGGTCTTTCGCCCATGCTTGAATTAAACTGTTTCATAAGTACTCAACGTTTTCATCATCATCACCATCGTTGTCATCATCATCATCATCAATTCCAGTGCAGAAGTGAAGGTAACTGACAACAACCACATGTACTGACCACTTCTAAGAGACAGTTGGTCTCCTGGTATTAAGCCTTCACTTTGAAAACACGAATTGACTATTGAGCCGAACAGGCCGGGGAAATCTGGATGCCGGTTGGGCCTATAAGAAAATCAACATCTCAATAGCACCTCAAAGGTCAAAGGTTCGTATGTCTGGTGCTTTTCGTGGAGGAAAAATCCAGAAAACAGCTCTTCGATTCCCTTAAGGAACTCTGCAGTTTTCTTAAGGGTTGTGAAAATTATTCATATCAAATAAATACTGTGCGACTCTTAACTTAAGCTTAATTAAATATCACCTATCCCACCTACAAAACGGAGCATATCCCGGTCCCGCTGTCCTATTTTCATCCCGCATCCCGCTATTAAAATTTCTGTCATCCTGCATCCCACCTCCATTTTTACTCTCATGCTGCATCCCGCTAAACCTATGTTGGACCCTCCAGTTGAATGCCTCAAGCCTGGTTTTCACTAGTGACACAAGCATAAGCACAAGCGCAACCATAATT
>Ga0126343_10000875_pt1 | contig 12920 bp, 21 predicted proteins | sample Cyp2metagenome_FD_92531 | JGI IMG/M metagenome (GOLD analysis project Ga0126343, IMG submission 92531) | Coral microbial communities from Lord Howe Island, Old Settlement Bay, Australia - Cyphastrea 2 metagenome | ecosystem: Host-associated > Invertebrates > Cnidaria > Coral ... | reverse complement strand
TGGCTCGCTGGCTCGCAGAGTTAGCAGACCCTCACAGTGAATGAAGTAAGTTGATGGGGTGTTTAGTTTTCTGACATTAGACGTAAAATCTAATCTTGTTCCGGTGCCAAGCAAAGCAGCCAGGCCGTGTGAAAGTGAAACTCCTTTTTTTGTCGTTATTCTTAAAAGAGAATTGGAATTGTTTGTTTCAAATGTTATATTTGCTTTATGATTATTTTGTTCTAAATTTGATTTTAGCTCTTTTACGAGGTTTTTAACCGTGTAATGCCCCCCAGGAATTGAGGCAAGTGTTTCAGGTGCATCTGTTAAAGTTATTTGCCCGACACGATTTAGATTATGCCAAGAATTGTACAAGTTGCACGAGACGAGTCTCATGAAACGAGCCTGTGGGATAGGCTCGTCAAAGTAAACAGTCTCACCGTTCTTCTGAGCGACAATTGTAAGGACAACCATTTTATATTGGAGAAATATATCTTATTCAAATATGGAGGCATTGTTGAAATGAATGAAGTCGCCAGAGGCGCAAACAATAGCGGATGGGGCACAAGACAGAGCGTGGGATAAGTTTCAACAGCAGTTTCCCAACATCGACAGAAGCAAGTTTTGCCGACGACGTCAATTTTGCCAAAAACCACACGGCAAGCGCAGACATATTTTTTTAAAAAAGTTCTGGCGTATCGACAAGCGTGTTTGGTTCTGATAAGAGATATTGGAGCCCGCAAAATGAAGACTGTGCTCGGTTTGGATGATGTGAATGGGTTTCCCTATCAACTGTCGCTGCTGAAAACAAAAACAGCGTTTCCAATCCCTGCAGTGGATTTCACCGAAGCAGCGCCAAGCCTAAAGAAAATCTTCAACAGCCTGATAAAAATTTACGTCACAACAGATTCTTTCTTTGTGGCGAAATTCAGGGAAATATTTGAACAAACAAGAATACGACACAACAGGAACCGCTTATTCGGGAGGGTATTATAAATTCGGTGAAGAAGGGGGGAAAGCAAAAGATGGAAACCTGCTTTCTTTCATCGAGCCCGATGATGTCGCACAGTATGACTGGTTCGCACCTAACAAAGCAGCCGGCTTGACGCAGGCCGGCCTTGCGCGTATCAATCAGTCAATCGAGGCCTTCGTTTACTGTATCTTGAGAGCGCAGGTAAATGTAAGGAGCAGCATCATTGGAGAAGGAGGAAGAGCAAAAGAAGCGCAGACAGAGTCATTGACTCTGATGGAAGACGCGATAAGACAGCCCGACCTGGCAAAAAGCGTGCAAAGATACCAGCTCGCGGTCGATCAAGCGAAAGTCAGGCTCAACCTGGCCGTGGCCCCCATGGCGTGGCTGATGCCGGCAAACATGATAATAAACACGGCAAGCGTGGTCGGTTACAACAACAAGCTTAAACAGGCGGTCTCTGGGACGAAGCTCGGGGTCAACAACGGGTTAAACACAGACACAAAAAAATCGGCACTGAAGTTAATGGAAGGGGGGCCCTCAAAAATAAACCCCCCAAATAGCCACCCTTCAAACCCAGTCCACAAAGCAACAACAGCCGATCAAGACCCTCGGCCAGCCAAAAAGCGCGTACGTTTTACTTTTTTGTGTCATTTGAAATTAACCCCAGACTTTTATAATGGCTCAACAAAACGATCCTGCGATGGCTGAAGTCATGGCACTTCTGGAAGCTGAGGCCGCAAATGCAGCTGCGCCTGGTCCTGACATTGCAGCTCTCCGTGAGCAGCTAGAGATTCTGGTTTGCACAGGCAAATGCAAGGAAGCAATCGGCGTGAATCTGACGCATGACCAGGTGAAGCGGTTGGGCGATAAAGAAGTTATGAGGCACTACAAAAAGCACGAGACATACGTTGGCGCGAAGACCACTGAAACCTTTATTGAAATCTTTCTGTCTCTTACAACCAAAGCACTCAGCCTGGTTGTAAAAATAAAAGACGTCGACGCTCTGCAGAATGAGCTGAAAAACGATTACATCATAACGAAAGAGATGTCCGCGCTGTCTGTCGGGCTTGCGCTGAGATGCGGTCGTCTGCTCGAAGTGGCCAACGCGATTCTGATCACCGCAAGGCATGTTGATTTCAGCCCTGATGAAAATCATCCTTCTCGTGATAAAGATGGATATCCGCTTGCTGGGGTTGATTAAGTACCAAATGCTAAGCAATCTTCAGTAACTCCTCAGCAATTAGTGAGCATTACTGGGTAATAACTCAATTAAATAAAAATTACATAGTAATTATACCACCATGGGTGATTCAGAAACTCAACCACCTGTTTACTCGACCCAACAAATCACTTCAACAATCCCCCTCGCAAAGCAAAAAAGTCCGAAAAAAGTTGCCGCCGGCAAGGCAATTACTGAGAAAACGAAGAAGGCTCGCAAGGAGCAGAAAAAAAAAAAGCCGAGGGTGAAATCATCATCGCAAACGAACAGCTTAGAAAAGCTGAAGCAGCCCGCGAGGCTGAAACCAAGTCTGATCCACCGGTAGATGACCCACAAACAAAAAACGTTTTAACAACCACACGATGGCTGAGCGTCATCGGCATCATCATTTCAGTGGTGGGCATCTACTACAAATGCAAGGAGATAACAAAAAGTTTTTGCTTCAAAACACCCGCCACAAGACACCACCTAGCACTCCTGTGGATTTCAAACCTCCACCTTAAAGAAAAGGAGGAATAAGAACTATGGATTAAAATGTGATTTACAATTGAATGTTTAATCTTCACATTATATACAATGTCTTTTGACATCGCTGACGCCATAATAAAATTTGCTGCCGTGGCTGGTATATCTTATGTCTGGGCCAACTTCACATTGAGGGCTTTCAAAATGGCCAGACATATCGTTTTTTATTCGCCAGAAAACCTTCCAGAAATAATATCTTTCTTTCGTTGTGAATATTGTGGAAAAAATTTCCGTGGCAACATTCACTCAGAGAGATGGTGTTCATGTCAACCGTTTTATGTATGTGATGATTGTGCAAAAAAAGAAGTTTTGTGTGAAAAATGCCAAGAACGTTTTCTTGATGACAGAGAAGAATTGAGACTAGACAAAATTTTGTAGTAAGACAATTGAAAAAATAATTTAAAAAATATAACCATGTCCGACAACAAACTCGTGAAAACAATCATGGATGCCGCAACACTGACAGGTTTGGCTGCCGGCATTGGCTGGGTTAGCAAGAAGGTCTTGAAAGAAGACGTAAGTACCAACGTCATGAACTACGTGAAGTTCACTGCTGTCATGGCTCTCAGCCTCGCGTTTAAACAATATCTCGAGGACAAAAAGATTCTTCCTGATTCGGTTTGAAAAATAATCTTGTCTATAAAATGGCCAGCATTGCGATGATGATCGGAGGCGCTGTTCTCAACGCTGCGGCTTTCACTGGCAGCAACTATCTTGCAATATATTTGACCGGCGACAACGGCCAGGCTACGTTAGACGAGAAAACGCGACACGACAAACCGCCGGAGGCTTATGAGGCCGCTCAGGCCCGTTACTCGCAAGAACGCACAAAGCTTCTTGACTGGATTGAAACCAACAGAGAAAACAAAGCACAGGCCAAACAAAACTTCACCAACACCGATTACCCCTTCAAACTCTACAACCAGGCGCACCCTGACCGGAAAATGACCCTGCCCAAGGAGCCAAAATTTTCTGACTTTTATCAGCCAAGTGAGGCTCAGAAGCAGGGCAAGCTTCTTTTTGTCGGCGGCGGCGCGCTCGCGCTTGGTTAAGTGGCTTTTTGTTTTCATTAAACTCTTGCTTCACTTGAATAAATGGACGCCAAGCTCGTCAAAATCTACTACAGCCCCCAGGGCTACTGGAAAGGCACCTCTGCCATCAAAAAATTAGCCGAAGTCGTGAATTTTACTGAAGACGCTGCCAAAAAATGGCTCATCAAGCAGGCTCTCTGGCAGATTTATCTTCCAGCACCGCGATACTTACCTCGTCCGAAATTTGACGAGGCGACGCCCAACTCAGTCTACCAAGCGGACCTTCTTTTTCTGCCGCACGACAAGCTACCTCGTGGAAGAAAAATTTACAAGTATGCGCTGACTGTTGTCGACATCGCCTGCCGTTACAAAGAAGCTGAGCCTTTGACCTCGAAAGATTCTGCTGAGGTTGCGAAGGTCCTCCAGTCGATTTACGGGCGCAGTCCTTTGACTTAGCCCCAGATGCTGCAAGTTGACCCTAGCCGTGAGTTTACGGGGAGTGTAACGAAAGAAATGGAAAGCCACAAGACATACATTCGCCGCGGCCGCACTGAAATTCACAGAGACTAGGCCATTGTCCTACATTTCAATCGCACGCTTGCCGAACGCCTGTTCGGTCATCAGTACGCTGTAGAAATGCTTCTGCCTGAGGGCCAGCGTTCAATTGGGTGGGCTTCCCGATGTTGTTAAAGCGCTGAACAATGAAGTTACTAGCCTCACTGGTAAAAAGCCTGCGCTTGCAATCAAAGATAAGGCGGTCTCCTCAAAACCATCAACAAAATATCCCAGGCCTGTTGGAATCAAAGAAAAAAAACTACCACCTCTTATCAATGTGAGGTATTTGTATCAACCCGGCGAACTTGAAGGCGGTACCAAAAGAGCCACTGACCCTATATGGTCTCTGAAAGTTCACCAGATCGAAAGAAATGTCACTAAACCTAATGAGCCGGTTGTCTATTACTTGTCTGACGGTCCTAAGCGCGGCTTTGTTTGTGAAGAGCTGCTGGTTGTGCCACCTAATACCCAGCTTCTGCCGGCCTGATTGCTCTGTACCCGTACGCCAGCGTGTGCACGCCGTCGCCTGCTATCCAGCGCTTTGTGTCGAATGGAGATATCGAGGTCTTGTTGATGCACATCCTGTACATGTCGTGGCCCTCACTACGCAATATCTTCATTTTGTGCATGTACTGTTTCCTTCCAAAGAGCGCTTCTTTGTAATGCTCGTGCGTTATCTCCCTTTCTATCAAATTTTTGTCTCCCCCTTCGCCTTCTTTATGTTGCCCCCCGCTTTCTTGATCGAGTACATCTTCGGCCTTAGCGCAACTACTTCTTCTATCGGCTCTCCGCCACACTCGTCTTTTATCTTGCCCAGTACCTTTGTGTTTGTGGCGTCGTGAAGCGGGTGGTCTTTGGGGTAGTTGCATGTGTTGTACAGCCATGAGTGCTCCTTCATGTCTTGGTAAATGTTGTCTGTCTGGATGTGCAAGAGCAGGCTGTCAGTATCTGTGTAGACCAAATCGCACCTCGGGCCGTGTACACCGGCTTGTTTAGCACAAGCCTCCTTTTGTACATGTGGATGCCGGCCATGTCCTTGCTAAAAAGTGTGAAGCGTCCATATGACGGGTCCGAGACCAGCTTTCAGATCTTGTTTGGCTCACACGCCCGCACAATCTTTACATCCACTCGGTTGTGCAGATTCTCCATTGTCTGGCCAAACACCGAGTTGTTCATCAGCTTATAGAAGTCTGTCTCAAAGTCGCTTTTGGCCTGCTTGCGAAACCCCAACCTGATGTATGGCTCCATCGAGGGTTCTTGGTCGAACTCTAACACTCTGTGCACCTTTTTCAAGCGCAGCCTAAAACTGCAGGTTCTTGTAATAGACTACACACTTCTCTTTGTCCTCCACCGTCATAACAAGCTTCTGTGTGTTTGGCCTTTGTACACCCGGATCTGCCATCAGCCTCTGCTGGTATTCTGACATCTTCCACATCTCTGTCGCCCTTTTTTCTGGTGCCAGCGGATAGCCGTTATGTGCATCGTGCAGCTCCTCTGGGTACTTGAGGTCCACCTCCAAAATCCAGCCTTTCAGGCCTTTTCAGCCTTTCAGGCATGTCCAGGTCCGTCAGCAGCTCTAGCTTGACGCCTGTCTTCTTCAGCAGTGTGTCCCAGATCAGGCCTGGCGCGCTGTAGTAATGTGCAGGGTCCAGCCCATATTTTTCTTGGCACACCTTCCTGCAGTTCTCGAACATGTCTGCTACCAGCACCACGTCTGTGGCTACATACAGGTCATGGTAACCGCCCATCGTCTGACAGCCAAATGTTGGCCAGACTTCTTGCGCGTGTGCGTACTCTTCGTCGGTGATCCCTCTTCCGCTCAGACTCGAGCAAAACTTTTCTTTCTCCAGGGGTTGTGTTTCATCAAGCCTTTCAAACAAGTCCATGAGCTCGTATGGGTAGATGCCTTTCTTCAGCAGCAGTTTCCGCTTGTGTTCTTCTGAGACTATTTTTTGCATAATCGGGAACTCTTTGCTCCCCTTAACCAGCTTGTCAAGGCTGCTCTGCATAAAATTTACGCTGTCGATGAATCTCAGGTTCCCTAGTGAGAATGAAATGTATCTTTCCGTGTTTGTTGGTATACATTTGATTTCCCCCTGCACCCTCGCCATTGCCTGCATCAGCAGGTGCCCATCGTAGCCTTTCAGGTTGTGAAAGATTACGGGGATTGGCGCCGTTTTCTTGTTCAGTTTTAGCTTAAAGTTGCACTCGTTGTGTGCTGCCCCGCGGTATCTTCCCGTCATGTGGTCATGCTCTTTCACTGAGTCTTTGAAGTTTGCAGCAAGCAGCGTGTCTGCGCAAAATAAATATGTATCTGGTCAATTGCGTCTTTTGGTTGTCTTTCTCTTCGCGGGCCTGTAAAATATTTCATTGCGTCAAAGCAACATCTTCTGTGGCTTTGGCCGCAGTATCTTCCTGTTTCGGGTTCATACACAGAGATAGAGTCCAGGAATAAGTCCTTGATTAAGCTTTTGTTGCAGATGTGGCAGTCAGTCGCTTTCCTGTGTTTTTTCCAGTCTTCGGGCGTCATTACCAGCGGCCTTTTGTTTGCCATGTCTTCACACATTTCTCTTTAATGGTCCTGAAGCCACCTGAGAAACGTGTAAACAGCATCTCTTCCTCTGTAGTTGAATGGGCCAAAAAGCTTCCCATCACTTCTAACGGCGATATATGAAAACCCGCATGGCGTGTGCCTCTCTGTTTTCACTGTGAAGCTTTCGTCTGGAGAAGGCTCGCAGCGTGCTATCTTCTCCAGCTCAGACTCAAAGTCGGCGTAAACCACGTAGGGCAGTTTCATCTGCTTGTGACAATTTGTGAAAGACATCTTGTTTTCCCCCTCTTTCATCATCTCTGTTCTGGTTGGGCTTTTAAGCAGTCCCTTGCATTCCGGCTTGTGCCTTTCAAGGAGATCTTTCCTTTTATATCCGTGAAGGCAGCGTTCGCAGAAATGTTTGCTCTCATTGTGGCGGTTCTGGTCATACAACAGCGCCATTAGCCTAGCTCTTTAGGTAGCTGTAGTGCATGTTTTTGCCTTGCTTCGTGATCATCAAGTTGATTCTGTGTATGTTACCGCCCTGTTCACTGATCCTGTGCACAATTACTTGCTCTTTCTCCCATCCAAACACTTGGATTGCAAGATTCGGATTCTGTCCTTCGAGTTTGTTGATCTGCGAAACCGGCGTTGGAAAATCGATGCCTGCAAAATTGGGTCCATCGTTTGTGGGGTAGGTTGATGGCCTTTGCGGATTTCTTCCCCTTGCTGCAGGAAATAACGCGGCTCGAATGGCCCACCTCAAGCACTGATTATCTCTGTTTTGTATGTTGAGTACCGCCTTTTTGTTTTTTTAGTCTATCGGGCAAGGGAATGTAACTGCCTCCGTTAAGTGGCTGGTATTGCGCCACGTTGATAATGGCTTCCAAGATTTCATCTACAATCCATCCTGACCCTCTTTCCGAGCAGGCCTCTATCTCGCCTCTCACTTCTTCAACGAACTGGTTCATCATGTGGTTCAGCGTGTCCGTGCTGTGCCTATTCAAGACAATTGGTTGCATACGATATGTGCTCAACCTCTCCGTTTCTGTTTATAGAGAATCTTACAAGAAGTTTAAATTGCACTTTAACACTGTTTAGCTCTTGAACTTCATCCCTGCAGACGTTGATGAACTGGTTTTTCATCTTTTGGAAAAACTTCAAGATGTCCCTGTTACCGCGCGGAACCCTCATTTTCCACACGCGAAGCCATTGATTAAATTTGTTTCGCTCTATTTAAAATTAAGCCTTCTCCTTGGCCTGATAGTTTGCAGATGCCATTCTTTCCATAGTTACATCACATTTTTTCAAATAGAAAATAATTCTGTAACATAATAATGCAAAATATTGTGTGGTGGCGCCGCAACATCCCTCTGCCCCCACTATAGAAGAGGCATTTAAAGGCGGGCGCCTCTACACACATTGACAGGGGGCGTTATGTAACACCCTTTCGAGGCCCCCACCGAAGCTTTGCGAGATGGGGGGTTTTCAGAGGGGGTGTTACAGAACCCCCCCGTCTATGTGTGTTCCTGGGAACACGGTCAGAAAGGGTTAAGAAGCCGCTTAGGGCAAAGTATGTAGAAAAAAACAGGGAAATGAAGAGAAGTATAAAGACAGACAAAACGAAATGGATGGAAAACATCACCTGTGAGGCGGAGAAGGCTGCAAGAAACCAACACATGAAGTCACTATACGGGCTAACCGATAATGATAAACCTAAGCAGAACACAGCAGTGTTGGATAAAAATGGAAACCTCAATAAAAAAGAAGTACAGGCACGACGGACAGAGCACTTTAAAGAAGTACTCAATAGGGGTGAGCCAGAAAACCCAATCGTAAATAATGAGGTATATTAATTGGAACTTAGTGATATCATTGAGGAGATCTCAGTCCGTGAGCCCACATAGAGTTTTCAAAAATCCATCAATTTTTGGGAAAAGCATGGACGTTTGAGAAGATCCCCCAACCCAGGAAGCAAGGGTTAATCATCCAGTTGCCGAAATAAGGAAACCTCTAAGAATGCAACAATTCGAGAGGAATAACCTTATTTTCTGTTGTGGGGAAGGTATTAGGTAGTACCATCATAGAGCGAGTGAGAAATGGAGTTGACAGACGGCTGAGGAAGGAACAGGCAGGCTATAGAAAGGGGAGGGGAACAACAAACCTTTGTTTTGATTGTTATGGATTGGGTAAAGAGAAGAGCATTTGGTGGTGGCAAAAATGGTATTAGATGCAAGTTTACTTCAAAACAGGATGACTTGGACTTTGCAGACGATATAGTCTTGCTTTCATCTACCAAGCAGTAGATTCAAGGCTGGGTGAAGAGGGCAGACGGGTGGGACTCAAGATCAACAAAGATGAAACAGAAGCGATGAGGATCAATGCAAGCAATCAAGAAAAGATCATAATCAATGGACAGGATATTAAAGATGTCGAAGAGTTTGTGTAGTTGAAGCCAAAGTTTGTAAAGAGGGAGGTGGTATGAAGGACTTGAAGAACAGGTTATCGAAAGCCAGAGGTGCCTTTAACAAACTAAAGAAGACCTGGATCTCTAATAACGTATCGAGGAAAACAAAACTGAGGCTGCATAAAACGCTGGTAGTGTCAGTGTTACTCTCTGGATCTGACACATGGAAGATGAACAAAGGAGATGATGAAGTAGTGAACGTATTCCATAATAGGTGCCTACGAAAGATCCTCCGAATCCGATGGAAAGACCATGTCAGTACCAAACGGCTACTGGAAAGAGCAGGCATGAAGCCACTGAGTGTGGAAGTGATGTCTCGTAGATGGAAAATGATCGGTCATATTCTTAGGAAAGATCGCAATGATGATTGCAATGTTGCTATGAGCTGGGCGCCAGAAGGTAAAAGGAAAAGGGGAAGACCAAAAACCACTTGGAGACGTACAGTAGAGAAAGAAAGGCAAGAGGCACGTTGGAGGTCGTGGGAGGAGGTGCGGACCGCAGCAACCAATCGAGAGGACTGGAAAAGCTCTGTGAATGCCCTATGTGCCACGAGGCACAGGGAGGATAGATGATTGTTAATGCCAAAGGTGGTAACAGGACGTGCTGTTCCGTGACAATTTTATAATTACATTAGTTCTTCTTAGTTCTTTCGAAAAGAAAATTTGCATTTTACACATGTAAATAAAGCAAATCGTTTCTCCTCCATTTCTCCATCCGACATACAACTTTCTCCCATTTATTTCCAGCTGAGAAAAGAATTCAAGCACACCTTATGTGTTTTCTAGAAAACAAAAGTTTCAGGTTTGTAACTTGATACTTTTGTTTTTTTCTCGCAAAGGTCCTTTGCGGGAAAAACAAAAGCATCAAGTTACAAAAGCATCAAGTTACAAACCTTCGCTACTTAAATGTATAATTTAATTTAAATTGAGCAAAAATTGACGTAAAACAGTACTTTAGAGTAGTAAGTCATTCTTGGACTGTGAATGAAAATACACACATCACACAGACACTGCCAAGATTATGTGTCATCGTCAAACTTTCCTAGCTAACTAGCAAGGTCAATACAAAGTCAAGAGTAAATGGTAGGAGTTATATACGAACTGTGATATGATTACTGTGTCATAGCTATACATTGCACTCTGCACTATCTGCGATTGTCTCACTAGTTAGTGCAGAGTGCACTATTGGGATGGTTCAGGTGGTTGTCTGCCGCTAAGGCACTAATGCGCTAAGGTGTAAACTTTAATGTTTGCTTAATTAATTAATTTCAATTAATTAATTAGTCTAGAGGTAAGCAAGTGGTGGGGGTGGGATAGGAAAGGTCCTTGTATACTCTATGTAAAATATGTCCTATCTATGTCAGCTAGGTGTGAACATCGCAACGCTATTTATTTGTTTCAGGTAACTCCCTGCTCTCCCTTGTGGTACCATTCTCTTTGGAACAAAACCAACTTGCTCTTAACGCGTGCGCAGATTAGTTAGCATTCGTAGCTTCTATGCAAAGTCATTTGCAATAATAATATGCAATAGATCTAATGTCTTTGCTGGTGCTCCAAAGAACCCGTATTCCTTGCTTCATGGCGGAACAAGTGCCTGCTCCTCCGGCACCAAACCAAGTTCAAGAGGTTGTTAATTTCTCTCCAACCCCAGCAGTTCCAGCTCCGGAGCCTATCCTTGCAGGTCCCGTAGCTCGAGTAGAAGACCGGCTTCCCGCTGTAGCCGATAACGTTGCCCAAAAGGCAGCGCCTGAGGTAACTATTCTATTGGGTTTAAGTTCACGAGTTCCTTTTTTTTTCATACTTTTCTTAGCGGTGTTTACTTTAATTTGGTCGTCACAATTGGTTTCGCCTCTACTCTCATGGCGTAGTCGTTTCTGTTGTGCACGGTTTTGTTCTCGCCTTTGTGGCTCGCTAGCGCTTTGTTAACACCTATGCGACCTCGCCTTTGTGGCTCGCTAGCGCTTTGTTAACACCTATGTGACCTTAAAGCATGCCAAAGAAAGATAGTTTCCTTGTGGTAAAAGAGGCGTGCGATATTTTGACCTTGGTATGTTTTCAATAAAATAGACCTGTGTGGTGAAGATGCATACAATGGTCCCATGTGACAAATGAACCTTTGACAAAAGTGGACCTGTTAAAAAAATAGTCCTTTGTGGTGGTAAGACCTGTGTGGCGATGAGACCTGTGTGGCGATTAGGCCTGTGTGGTAAGTGACGTGTGCAACATACTTTCATCTTCTCTGGTGGAAAAAAGAGAGAGAGTGTCTGACAGAGAGAACTGTGTGACGAAGGACCTGTGTGGCGAGATGAGCGAGATTTGCAACGTGGTTATCTTTTCTGGTAAAAAAAAAACAAAACAAAAAAAAACAAAAAACAAAAGCGATATAGACCTTTGTGGTTGCGGAGCGTGGAATGTTCCTAGACCTGTGTGGTAAAATGCATACAATGGTCCCATGTGAAGAATAAACCCGTGCCAAAATAGATCTGCTAAGAAAAAGTTCTGTGTGGTGATAAGACCTGTGTGGCGATTAGTCCTGTTTGGCAAGTGACGTATGCAACGAAGAAAAAGAGTCTGAGAGAGAGGACTGGGTGAGGAATAGACCTCTGTGGTGAGGCAGGTGAGGCTTGCAACACTTTTTATCTTCTCTGGCCAAAAACAAACAAACAAACAAAAAACAAAAACAAAAACAGACAAACAAATGACAAAAGCGAGATAGACCTTTGTGGCTGCGGTGCGTGGAATAAACTTATCACAATTAACCCTTCTCTCTTAAGAAAGAAATTGTGTCATTCCAGGAGTCTGGTGATTCTAAATTTTGTGAATGAGCTGTTGGTCAAGAGGAAATTGAATAGTACTGAGAATAAAAGATATAAGGCATGCAACCTCGAGAGTTACGTCCATTTTTCATTGTCCCAGAAAGCGGCCATCCCAGATGATGATTTCAAACAATACCTGAAAGTTCTCCTTGGAAACAAAGATGATGAGAAGGTTATGGAGCTGAGAAGGCGATGCGAAATTCAAGGCCGAACCGGAGGGACCGTGGGCGTCGCTGTTATGGCTGTGGTGGTTATGGCCATCTCCAAGCAACTTGTCCAGTTAGGAGGCGTTACGAGTGGAGCCCCCCTTCTCGTCGCCCAAATGGTTCTTTCAGAAGGGGGGCTCGTGGCGGTCAATTTGGCAGGGGTCTGCCTTAGTTGAAATTGACTAACTGTTGATATACGGTTTAAAGGCTCGTCAGTTTGATTAAAGAGACGTTGCATTGATACCTTTATTTTTTTCTTTCATTTGAAGACTTTGTTATAGTTTTTTGCTTTGAGGCTCTTCTTAGTTCAAGTAAACCGTTTTCTTAGGTTTAAATTTAGTGTCTCTTTTTATACACTAATTTCCAATTGAGGGTAAGTAACTCCTATTGGTTTGCCGTTTCTCTAGGTGACCAGTAGTTCAAACTAGACCTTCTGTTCCAGGGGTTGTGAAGTTGCTCTCTCCTTATTGAGAATCCCATTTCTTCTTTAGTTTTTTCAACCACAGTTTTCTCGGTTTTGTTAAAAAAAAAGAACTGAGTGGCTTTCAATATATTTTCGTTCTTGTGTTGGGCCCTGCAAGAAAGAAACGGAGAGTTGATCAGACCCAGGGAATTAATTG
>Ga0126343_10000874_pt1 | contig 12920 bp, 6 predicted proteins | sample Cyp2metagenome_FD_92531 | JGI IMG/M metagenome (GOLD analysis project Ga0126343, IMG submission 92531) | Coral microbial communities from Lord Howe Island, Old Settlement Bay, Australia - Cyphastrea 2 metagenome | ecosystem: Host-associated > Invertebrates > Cnidaria > Coral ... | reverse complement strand
TGCCCCTTCCCCCCTCCAAAATTGTCGTATCTTTATGGGGATTATGGAAGTGTTAATTGTTCGCATATAAACATATCCGAGGGTTCGTTTCTTCTAGAAAATACCACTTTGAATTCTAAAATCAGAAAACGGATTTGCGTTTCTTTCCTAAACAGATTAATCCAAGATCACTCGGATCATTGCCCAGAATTGATTTTTCGGTTCCTATGATGTTCCATGATCTGAGTGATCTTCGATTAATTTGATTAGTAAAGAAACGCAAAATCTTTCTTTTGATTTAAGAATCCAATTTTTTCAAAGCACAGCACCCTTGTAAATTAACACGTATCTGTAACCATCGTCGTGGTTTTGGGGAACAATGCATTTTCGGAAAGTAACAAAAAATAGACAAGTAGGATGTAACAACTGGCATTCCTATTCATCAGACTACTAGTGATCGATACGCTACAACACATATTTGTATTCAGTAAGTGCATCTCTATTCATACACAGTCTTATGAAATAATAACAGCAATCAAGTGCTTACGAAGGGGATGTCTTGCCCTTGCTGAGCTAACAAGGCCTCTCTCCGCCATTCTCAATCTCGTTCCCAGAGCTTCATTCCCCTTGACCAGCGGTCGGAGAACGAGAGCTCTGGGAGCAACCATTTCAGACATGCGCCATAGCATGCCATAGATGCAGTCTGAGACTGCGCAGTGAGCCGGATAACCAGAATTCGGTTATTTCCTATTGTTATTTCAACACGGATGCTCCCAGAGCTCTCGTTTCCTGACCGCTGGTCAAGGGGAAAGAGATTGCGCCTAGGAAAGAGATTGCGCCATTCTAGGTTTGCACGATGAAACACAGCTGGGGGTGAGACTAGTGGGGTTTTGCATGTCTTGCAGACGGAACTCAAGCCTTAACAGGAAAATATAGAGTCTGCGATGCGGGCTAGTGTGGCTGGGGTAGCTTAAAAAGCTCAGAACGCAAGTGAAGGGCACCGTTTACAGTTTACAGTTTACCGCAAAATTGCCTTTGACAACGCCCTACCCGCAGTACCTGATTGATTATTACATGCGCGTGAGAAATCATGACCGACATTCAAAACAAACAACACTGTAGGTGAAACTGGAAGTCTCTTGTACGAAGTCATCAGTTCGGTTTTCAGATGTCGATCTCTCGCGGAGGCGACAGCGTGGCCGAGTGGTCAGTGTCAAACTCGCCAGCGGTCTGTCTCGAGTTCCGCTCTGACCACTACCTGGAGTTGTTTCTCGGGCCGGCCCTGAGCTCAAATCGTCGGCGACGCTTGTAAACAGCCAACTGGTTTTCCTCCGGCCAGTTGGGATTCTTGACAATGCTATGTTAAATTTGAATTATTAGATTCGGATATTTGCTCTGCCCCACTAGCACTTGTGCTATAAACATTGCCGTTTTGTTCCCCAAAAAACATTTCGAAATATGAAGATTTGCTCTAATTACTCCTTGAATTACGTTCAGTTAAATTAAGAAATCTGCACACTGGTAGCTTGGTTAACATTCCTTGGTTAACATTTCTAGAACCAATATGTGATCGGGTGTTCGTAAGGCCTGTACAAACGGGAAATGTCTGGTGACCAAACACCATCCGCATACATTGTATAGTGACCTTTTACCGTTTGGCCACCTTGTTTGGTACTGTTTGATAAATTTGAAGGCCATCAAACTTTCGATTATACAACTTAAGACATCTCTTCCGTTCTCGTGAATAGTTGTTTTAGTATATACTAAAACAGCGAGATAATATACACCCCCCAAAAAATAATTTAGATGATTTCTTCACTTGTCACGGACGCAAACCGGGACGCCATTTCCTCTCGAATTGCTCGGAGGTAAATAGCCCAGGATATTCGGAGTTTGATGAGCCAATCAGCGCGCGCCTTTAACACTATCCACTGCTTTAGTATATACTAATGTGTTTTAACCGTTTGGCTACTCACGTCAACATAAGCATGCTTAGTCACCAAGCAATGTTTGATGGTGTTTGGTCGCCAAACATTTCCCGTTTGGTCAGACCTTACTTAGAACGTATTTCTCAAACAGACAGATCACCAATAGTTCAACCACATCTCCATTGGGTTTCAAACGAATGTTGTTAAATATTCAAGATTGGTAAAGGACACAATTATCTAGGTCGTAAACCTGTAAAAACGTGAAATGTGGTGACCAATGCAAACGTCATCAAACATTGTTTGGTGACCAACCTTTTACCGTTTGGCCACCTTGTTTGGTACTGTTTGATCGTATTTGATCAATTTGAAGGCTAATAATAGAAAAATTTACCCCATTTTCACGAAAAAACCGTCGAAACACCGTTTCCCGAGGTTTGTTACCCGGACCATTTCCTCATGGACAGGAGGAACTTAATTTCACGCTTTTCAAACCATTCTTTAGTACTGTTTAGTGCGCTATCGTGTTCATAATGTGCAGTACAAAATAACTACACTACTACGTGGGCTCTCATTGGTCGATACGTGTTTAGATAGACTCGCACGTTTGTAGCCTTCCAAATGAGTCATTACATAGTCTAAATTTGGTAGCAACAAGGATGTAAGCACGTTACCGAAATCTATCTATTGACAGAAATTCACTGCCCTGAGGCAGCCCAAAAGGAACGCACGCAAATGAATCAGTGTAATCAAATGTTTATTTTATAAAACCTCTTTTCTCAAAGTAAACTCAACTTGCCAGTGTAAACAGTCTTATCGTCTTGGTTACACAATGAAAGATAGGGAATTACCTCAATGGGAGACTCAATCAACCCAGCCGTCAAAAAAGAAAAGCAATTAATTCGAGCTTATTTGTTGGAAACGGATCATTTTTCGTAATTTTCTAAAAGGAGCGTTTTTGTAACAGATTTATATCAGAATTTGTTTAACTTAACATGAAAAACCAAACGCAGTGAACGTGCATTCCTCACTATCCTGAAATTTCGTCAAACAGTTCATCTCAAAACCATATTTATTTCGTACAATCAATTTTTCCGCACGTCAGAAGCGCGTGTGCACTGTTTTTCACTCGATGTCGGTCACGTTCTCGTATTTTGGGACATCGTTACCCGTGACCGAAGAGCTCGATTGGGTAAGCAACATGACGTGACCCAGGTACATAACGTTGCTTTCCAACCTCTGTCTCTAAAACCGCGGGCTCAACTAACCTTTTTTGTCCCAGTGTCAAAACGAGAGTTGAGCAACACTGTTATAACTTTGACCCAGTGGTGAAATGTCTCAAATCAATCCTATTTATGGGGGCCGGTTTTTTCGAAAGCTGGATAAGGCTATCCACCGGATAAATCACTATATAGTGGATAGCGAGGTGCGGATAGTAATTTGTCCAGTGGATAGCGCTATTCAGCCTTCGAAACACACGAGCCAGCGTTGAACTGTTTATTATGCTCAATAAGGTGGTTCTCATTCTTTAGGTCTGTGATTGTTCTTTACAGTAAAGTGAACATATTGCTACGTTTTTCAACTCTTCAGGGGATCAAAGGGTTTATATTCAGATACCAGATTCTATTCACTCGAGTTATTATAACGAGGCTTTGTGAGGAAATCAACCACTGAAATAAGGAAAAAAGCCCAACAATCGAAAACTCTAAATTTCGCGAAACGGAAACGAAACTAAGCATTATAGACCTAACAACAACTTAAGCCTCGATGCGCAAAAAAAAAACACAGAATCACAGATTACAGTTGAGAAAGCAGCTCGCTTCCTTCACAACAAGAAGCGCAGTTTGATGACAGACTTCAAGTTTAGAACTGAAACGTGATTAGTTTAAGACAAAATGCAGGAGATAACAGCTGAATAGCGTAACAGAAGAGCAGTGCAAGATCTGGACTTGTCATCGTTACTGAAGGAAAAAAAAAGAGAAGATTTAGTTGCTTTGTCTTTTCTTTGAAAATAAATTGAACTTGGCAACATTTCATGCATACCTTATGCGTTGAGCAGAATATCGTAAAATTGTCCTCGCTGAACGAACAACCTAAGAAAATGAAAAAAAAAAACAGCCTATGCTATAAAATAATAAGAGCAAATTCTCATAGGCTTAAGATCTACGAGGCAGCACTCGGAGATGTGCAGAAAGCTACGCAGTACGTTTGGTGGCTATCGACAACCAGACCGCGGAAATCGAGTCTATTTCGTCTGTTAGTTAACTTTTCCTGAAGCTGAAAAGTTATAAGTAATGTTTTTAGTATCGATTACTATCAAGAGCCACTTCAAAATAACATTGTGTTGTAGATCAGCTGTCAGGTAATGAGAAAATCGACAAATAGACGTCCGGTTTTCATGCGTCAGATGTTGTTGATCATTTATGAATTTCGTTATAACATATTGTCAAAGCAGCTGTGGATACACGAGGCGAAAGCCAAGTGGATCTACAGAGTACGTTGACAATGTTGTGTCACTGCAGTTAAGCCTGGTTTCCATATGATCGTCCCGATCTTCACAGTCGTCTCAAAAAAATGTTCAGACGATCGGGACGATCATATGGAAAAGCTACCCAGACGATCGCAAACGACCCGGACGACTGAGGCGACCTCGATCGCTTGGATAGAATTGGAATCTATCCGGACGATCGGGACGATCGTGTAAATTTTGAAGCGATCGTCTGGGTAGCGTTTCCATATGATCGTCCCGATCGTCTGAACATTTTTTGAGACGACTGGGACGATCCGGGCGATTCGGATGATTCAGACGATCATATGGAAACCAGGCTTAAGTGGACAGTCGCATGTAAAACGGACATCAATTTGTTTGCTTTTTTTTACAATAACAATTTCGCACAAATTGTTCATTCATGTGTCTATGTCCGCTTATTGAATACGAAAATTAGCCAATGAGCACGCAAGAATTTCTACCGTTAAATTAATATAAAAACGAAACCCATCAACTAAACTGTAGGGTACCTGAATCTCTGGCGCAAGCGTAGTGGAACATTTTATTACAACCTCGTTTGAAGCAGGCAAGGGTAGCCCCGAGTTCAAAACACTTGGTGCATTTCTGTCCAAGAGAAAACAAGAGTAATACAAACGTGAACACCATTTCAAATTTGAGACAGCACTTGTTCTCAGGCCCCACTTCGCAGGCTTAATTAAACCGCATTGAGTCAAGGGATAGCTGAATGTAACCTTCCCAGCATTCAGTTCACTCTGTCCTTCAGTTCATCTTTAACTGGACATAAGGTGACCATCAACAGTCAGTTCTAACAGCTGATTCTGTTTTCTGGCAATACGATCTTCACGCCACACCGTTGACCACTATTGTGTGTAAAGTAAGAAAATGGTATCTCATCCCGCAAATCACTCCCCGACCCCACCCCTGCTCTCCCTTCCCCAGCTCACATTGGCATGTCAGAGCTCCTCAGTACTATGTCGTGGGATTCTACTTTGGCAACGTTCACATAAGAGCAAAAAGTTCTAAGCTCATGAATTAAGGGGTTTTTTTGAATTTTGAATTCAAAACATCCCCCTCAAGAAACGTATCACGAGAAGCTTGTGTCCGGTATATTGTAGAGACCACAAGTACCCTTCTTTTAAAATTACTTTAGTCAATCGTGAATGATGCGTATGGAAGCGCGAGCGGCAAATGGCTGAAATCTCTGTTAAAAAAGTATGGGGGAGGGAGTATGGAGATGAAAAGGGATTAATTAAGACGAGACAAGGCTGTGGTGTCGCCCATGCCGCCTCTTTTGCGTTCGCGTTTCGTGAAAATAAAGTTGTTGGACCCTGAGAGAAAGGCCGACTGCACGAAGTTTAGGATGAATTCAGCAACATAAGCCATAAAAGAGTCCATAACGCCACTATACTACAGTAAACGCATCTGTAAAGCCATGCCGAGTCAATAAGATAACGAAGATCTTGCAAAGGGCAGAAAACTGAGTTGACTTACGTGTTGAGCCGCACTTTCCACAGCTTGCTCCAATCCATGGATAGTTCTTCCAAGCATGAAGACACCCGGCGACCAAACTCCGCAATCTCGATGAATCCACAAGTCTACGTCACAGGTTTCACTATCCAATTGCACGTCTGAACTCGAGCTCGACTTCCGACCCGGCGAGGACAATTTCTGCGACTGTTTGCCTTCCTTCGAGGAACTGTCGGTTTTCTCTTTAGAGAATTTCGTTTTGTAAGGTCCGTAGAGATCACCTAACAAGTTATAACCGCTTCCCTTACCGCAGAGGGAGCACACCCAAGAGTCGCCATCGATGCCACCACGAGGTCTAGTTGAGATGTGTTTCACCGGTGAACTCGACGTGGAAACTTTACGTTTCTTCGGAGATTTACTTGCACTCACTGTTGGAACTTCTGGAGGTCGTTTGGACGTAGCCGAAGATGCGCCAGACGAGGACATTTCTTGAACAGCGACGGCAGTTTTTGAAAATTTACGTTTCGCCGCGAGTTCCTGTGCGTTCAATTCTTCAATTTCTATTTCATCTTGCTTTCGCTTCACTTTATGGACGTATGATTTTCGCTTTTGTTTGTCTTTGCTTCCTACGGGCCGGCCGCGTGCCAACTTTGGTGTTGACCCTTGATTGGTCTGCTCTGATGGAGAAGACTTCTCTTCGTGTTTATTGTGAGTTTTCGAGTCTTGATCGTGTTTATCTCGAGGAGATTCGGAGTTGTTACTTTGTTTTCCTTTTGCAACTGTGTTGTTGCTTTTTTCAGCCTGTATCGGTGACACTTTAGAAAATTTCGAAGTCGGTAATTTCTCAATCTTAACAGTCATTCTGCTGTTGGTCGAACGTTCCGGCTTTTGAAAAATTTCATGGCTTTTCTTATTAATAGAAGAACTCTCAGTGTTGTCCTTTTCCTCGAGTGAAACTTCTGATGCCTTGTCGTCTTGACTGCTTGACTGGGAATTTCCAGACTGAGCTCCTTCATCTTTCCTTTCTTTAGATGCATCTTTTCCATCATCTGCCTTATCAGCACTTGCTCGTTGCTTGTTCGCCCCTTGCTGACCCAAACCTGTTTTGACCGGATTCACAATAATCAACTGGGGATTCTGCTTGGACCCGTCATCTTTGGAGCTGACCGTCTGCACCGGCACCAAGATGTTGCCTTGGATGAGGTACATCTGTCCAGTCGTGGTCTTGGCCACCATGACCTGCTGATTGCTCTGGGAAGACTTGCCTTTGGCGATGATGGTAGCCTTGATGGGAGTCGCCTGTTGCTGGGCGGTGCGAACTGTGGCCGTGGGCTGCTGTATTGTCTGAATTCCCAGCGTTCTATTCTCAACAACAGGAGCACTGTCATTTTCTGATTTCCCTTTAGTCTTACCTCGCAGGCGGTCATCGTCATCTGAGGACAAGCGCTCCTCACATCTCAAGGAAGGTACAACTGGTTTGCCCTCCTTCACCTGGACTTTAACAACTTGTTCAGCTTCAGCGCTCTGAGAAGGTAGCTCCTCCTTAGCCTTAGCACTTCCTTCGCTAGCATCGGTTTTGCTGCTTCCTTCATCTTTCTCTACTAATGTATTGTCTTTGTTGACCGATTCTTTAAGCTTTTCAGGTTCCTCAGTATCTTTGTTTGTAGTCTTATTCGCTTCATCGTCACGATCTCTTTCCTTACCTTCACCGACAATATTCGTGCTATGAACACCCGCATCAGAGGTATCACGATTCCTTTCCTCTCCCGTTTTGGCTAATTTTCCAGTCTCCCTACCGGCGATAACTGAAGAATCAACTGTTTCAGGGCCCAGTTGACTGGGGTTTACTTGTTCTGAGACGTTTTTCTCAGAATTGCTATCTAATTCGCCAAACGTGTCAATAAGTTTGTCAGTTTCACAACAAGCTTTACTTGTTTTGTCCTCAGCTTTACCAGATGTTCTAGATGTTCTAGTTGCCTCTGCACCAGTTTCTTGGCACTTATCATCAACTTTGACATTCTTTTCAGGATTGGCAGCTTCACTTTCCTTATTAACTCTTTGGTGCTCCACTTTACTGTTCGACTCGCTGTCTTTACAATAAGCATTTTCACCACTAGAAACCTCGCTGCCTTCACTGAACGTTTCCTTAACTATTTCAGTGGTTCCGCTAGACAACACCTTTTCTTTTTCGTTGGATTCCACTTTCTCAGTAAGAGAGGCGATAGTTTTATCAGACTCGCTGGTAGCAACTTTAACATTGCTGGCTGATTCGCCAGTTTCTGCCGTGACAGTTTCACCTTCTTTCCGCTTCTCACCAATATCTGCAACCACTGAAGTCTTTGAGGTGGTGTCTTCTCCTGCTCTTTTATCTGGCTTTGTCATGTTCACTTCACTAAGGCTTTGATTCTCCCCAACATTGCCACAAGATTTATCCTCTCTACTGCCCTGTGAACTCTGCAAGCTTATGTCTTCCTGACCACCTTGCCTCCTCAAAGCTTCTGTCTTCGTGTTTCTACTCGATTCATTCTGCTCGTTGGATTTGCTCTCCCCATTTTCGCCCTTATCCAGCCCTTCGACGTTTTTGAAGACATCTTTTTTATCTCCAGATTTTTCTTCTGCCTTACTTTTATTTCCATCCATGCCGTCTTTTCTAATGGTTGGAGGCGATACAGATGGGCGATCAGCATCAGAAGCGCTTCTTCTCTGGCGAGGTACACCTTTCTGGCCTTCACTCACTTTCTTTGAAGTAGTTGCTTTCTGTTTAAACGAACACTGAACAGCATTTGACACGGTTCCTGTTGTTTCCAAAATTCCCTCACTGGGATCACTGCTTTGCGAAGAAGAAGCCTTTTCTTTCTTTGCCACAGGTTTTTTCATAGAACTTCTCTCTTCAAATCCAAGCTGGCCTACCCTTGTGGGATCTGGGCTTTTGGGGTTTGGTGAAGGAGCCTTAGATGGAGGAGATCTCTTGAGAGGTGGAGAAGGCATCTTTAATGTGTTCTGTTGTCCAGGGTACGATGCTCGGCGCTGGGTTAGGCCACCAGTCTTGGTGCCACCCATCAGTTGCTGTGACTGGTAATGTGACTGTGGCAAAGTCGTGCTGGGCTGAACAAACATGCAGGAACTTTGCTGCTGTGGTTGTTGTTGCTGGAAATGTGCCTGGTTTGGACCAAATGGAGACCTTGGCTGTGGAAAGGGCTCATGAGGCCTGCTGTACAGTCCTGGGTCTTGTTGTGGCACAGGGGATGTGGAGGAAGACCTTCTACTTGGAGAATGCGGAGGCTGGTATGGGTTGGCGGAGGACTGATATGGCATGTTTGGCATTTGCATTCCTGCATTTGATCTGGGTGTATAGGATGATCCGCCAGAATTAAACCCCTGCATCTGAGTTCGCACTGGTGAGGACGGTGGCCTTTTGGGGTATGATCCAGAGTGATACGTTGAAACCTGTTGAGAGTAGGGCAATCCAGATGGCTGTAGAAATCCCCCTGCCTGTGGCATCTGCTTTTGCACTGGAGACACTGGCTGATTCATTCCATAACCGTCAGAATAGTACTGCTGCCTGTTACTCATGGCAGCCAGACTTAACGAAGCTGGCCCAGCCATTCCCATGGGTTGATTGGGACCTGCCTGAGGACCAAACTCCCCCATAGTCTGGCTACCACTGGTTCCTGGAGGGTAACCAGTTTCTGATGGAAAACCTGTCTGGTATGGACTCATGGTTTGGGAATGCGTTTGGGGTCCCTGGTAGCCACCATTATATCCTTGGTAGTTACCATTGCCATACTGTTGGGGCTGCTGCTGATACTGCTGCTGGTGCAGCACTAAATCCAGATCAGGCTGCATCATTCCATTGTTTGGACTTCTCATCTGGCCTGAAGGCATGCTAGGATAACCAGCACTCCGCTGTTGTTGTTGTTGTTGTCGCTGAGGACTCATCGCGGGCAACTGTTGGTGCATGCTTGCATAGTGGCCTGAACCATACGGCATGCCTGTCTGGGGGTACGCCTATTATGAACAACAGACACTATTTTAGACAAATGCTTAATAATAGTCACTTGTATTAGAGTAATTGTATTTTCAATAATGTATTCTTCTGTAATGTACTTTTGTTGTACGGAATTTACCTTAACATGGTAGTAACCAGTTCCAGGTGATTGTATTCCATTTGGGTTCAAATCATTGATCATTCAGACATCCATTTTGACAATTTATTTTAAAAACTCTTTCCTTGGTATATACCCAAATTTCAGTATTTTTCATTTACCACTTAAGCAGGAAAAACTCCCACATATTATTTCCACTAAGATGTCCAATTTCTGATTGTTTACTACTCTGATTAATGACAATTCACGGCAATAGTGCTGTTCTCTTGTGAAGCTACTACTAAAAATTGCAAATGCATCTAGGAGTCTAAAGATTCCTTTCCCGAAAAAGTAAGTGCAATTAAAATTGAATTTCCAAACCTGCATTAACGCCCCACTACAAAGCACATAAAATTTCTACACATATTGTATTACATGTAAAACCAGCGAAAGGGGTGTTTCCATGAACAATTTTTCAGATGAATATAACACACAACAAAATTTAAAATACATGTTAGTATAAAACATGTCTGACCAATATGTTTCTATGCAAATAGGCTACGAAACCATACTCTCCTTGGAATACATGTAGGTATTATGAACAAACATTGCAGCTACATGTAAACTGAAATGTTTATCAGTATATTTGTTGACAAAACAAATCATGGTTTGTACAGTAGGAAACATATTACAAATTGTCATGTGTGCATTTTAAAAGCATGTTAATACAAATATATTTGGCCAAGAGAACAAGAGAAAAAGTATTTCCAGTTACTGTCATTTTCAACAGTTCAGGAGAAGAGCATCTGGAGAAGAGCAACCAGGGAACAAAAATGTAACTTAATTTTGATAATTAACTCGTGGGAATTTTCACCAAAATTTTAGGTAGCTATGAAATTTATTTAATATATTGGAAATAAGGGAGAAAAGGTAAAATTATTAATGGAATGGAACATGTACCCCTCCCCCTTTCCTCCTCAAGAATTCCCGAAAATATTTGTTATCTCCTTTTCAAAATGTTTCAACATGTTTCCTAGGAGGTCAAATAAAATCACTGAAGACAGCAACTAAGAAGACCATAGTTGGAGAGCAATACACCTTATCACTTTTTTCAACGCCATCTTGACAAAGAGGCAAAGCGATCAGAAATTACAGTGTTCGAATGGGAATCTGATGGCAAATAACTTTTTCCAAAATTGAATTTTACACTACTTGTGAGTCACAACTTTAAAATACTAGGCCCGGATGGACATCTTACAGAAGTGCCAGAGCAAACTTGACTGCTTAATTTATGAAATGCATTTTATAAAAGAACTGATGGCAACTTTGAACACACAGTCCGACTCCATCCGCACAATTTACGTTATTTTTATAGTATTTTATATATTCTTTGTAAATTTTTTGCTCTACTGTTATCTAGCCTTTTGTATTTTAGTTTTTATCACTTACCTTTTGTAATGCTAAGTCCATGTTTTTATACCTTTTACTATTCTCACATGCAATTCTTACTTCTTACATGCAAAGTTCTACTCACTTCTTTTAACTTGAAAATGACCTCAGAGAGATTGAAACGTCATATTTTTTCTCTAGTTTCTATCTTAAAATTGTCTGCGAGTGTAAAATGTGGCTGGGTAGACGGATGTCTGGACATGGTTCGCAGGAAAAAATTACAGCCAAATGTATGTAAAATTAGAACATAGAAACACTGCAATTTCTCTCCTATCCTGCCCGTCAAGATGGCAATAAAAACTGAGCTAAGGTCTGTTAGTAGAAAGGCTCAGCAATGGAATATCACAGATAAATGTCCTCACGTAGGGGTCACATGTACATGTACATTGTGTAACCATTGAGTACTACAATAAGAGTTGTATGACATCTGATTTGCCCTGTTGGGTGACCCGGTCACGTGCCAAATATACATGTATAAATCACTTTACTTGACAATATTATTTAGCACTGATGTACTAATCGGACAGACTACAAATCAAAAACCAAATATCATAAGTAGAACTGAAAACTAACCTGTTACGTGCTCACCAGGTTGCTATAGATCATTTTCATGTGACCTTGTCATTTTCTTAAATCCCTATACTAAAGAACCACTGTCAAAGGTTTAACTTCACCAGGCATAAGAGGTGCTAAATTTATATCTTTTTACAATTCTACAGCTCAGTGACTTGCTTTGGTTGAAAACCAACATATTTTGAATTCCAGAGTTTTGGCGGTGCATGACATAAAGCTACAGTATGATCACGTTTGTCAAAAAATATATATGCATCTCATGATTGTTGGTCTTTTTAGAAGTTCAAGCATTACGAAAAGTGTTAAATAAGTGTTAATACTTTTTGTTCAGTACAGGTAATTGCCTAGAAGCCAATGAAAGTGTTAAGTGAATTTTAGTTAACTGGTCAGGTTTCTTAAAGAGCAAGTTCGAATTTAGCAACCATAGTTTCACGCACCTTGCAGTTGCAAGATGGCAGGATTTGATGTCTCGTGGACAGAAATCTTGAATTTTTTTTTACTTCTCACCTTTTGTTCATTTTGGACAATGTGTAGATAACTGTAAATAAAATCTGTTTCTGGAAAAGAAAAGTAGGGGTCACCGGACATCCAAAATCGTTAAATCCACGCAAGGCGGTAGCAACTGCCATCTTCCCTATCATTGTACATTTCACTGCTTAGAGCGCACTCAATGTACATGACGTGGCATGTGATAACACTGCTCAGTAGCAATAGGCGTGAATGTCCTTGAAACCTGGGAAAGTGTCTTCTTTAATTATTTCCTATAACATCACAATTTCTCAACTTTATCCACTAAATGGTTTTTTATTTATTTTTTATTGCATGACAGTGAAAACGATCTGTTTAAGAGAAACAGAGGGCTTGAATTCAGGACCTCCATACAAAAATCCATCCAGTCTACAGCAGGAAGAAGAGTTTGAAATCCAGATCTCT
>Ga0126343_10000873_pt1 | contig 12921 bp, 8 predicted proteins | sample Cyp2metagenome_FD_92531 | JGI IMG/M metagenome (GOLD analysis project Ga0126343, IMG submission 92531) | Coral microbial communities from Lord Howe Island, Old Settlement Bay, Australia - Cyphastrea 2 metagenome | ecosystem: Host-associated > Invertebrates > Cnidaria > Coral ... | reverse complement strand
TTAAAAACTGGGTCATTGTATAATGCAATTCAAGGAATTTGATTGGCTTAGTGGCCATGGTATATGAGCCATTATACCATGCCCTACAAATATGGTAAGCGTACGCGTGAATTTTTGTGGGCGTTTTTACTTCCATTTCAGTCCAGTTTTCCACGATTTTGAGGGGTTTTTCATAAAACAATTATTCCACTCGTGCTTGTTGGATATAAGATGATTACAGAGGGCTGGTTGAACCCTTATTGAAAATTGATTTTTGTAATTTACACCTGTTTGCTTACTCTCGGAAAGTGCGCATTAAATGATAGTTTTTAATTGGCTCATTACGAACCCTAGCTTTTACTTATGTTATGGTTCCATTTAGTTTTTTGAGACTTCAGTAGTTACAACCCTTCCTATAACAGATTCTCACAGTTTCGAATTTCATGTCGCGGCTCTGTATTTGAGGACGTTCACGCCCAAAATGTTCCCACATACAGATTTTTCTTGAACTTACCACGCAGAAAGGCAATGATCTACTTCTACCAGAAAGGCCAAAAAATGGGGGGTCACCAACTTCATTTTGGAGAGAACATGCCCCGAAAAATATCCTAAATCTGAAAAATCGGGCTTTGTTAGCTAATAAGGCTGCAGTGTCTGTAAGCTCCAAAATATTGCAATTTGATCTTTGAAATGAAATGTTCTCTGCCAAATATTGTTTAAGTGGACCTATTAAGTGAATTAAGTCAACTGGTGAGGTTTCTTAAAGAACAAGTTCGAATTTAGCGACCATAGTTTCACGCACCTTGCAGTCGCAAGATGGCAGAATTTGATGTCCCGCGGACAGAAACCTTGAACTTTTTTTAATTTCCCACGCTCACTTTTTGTTCATTTTTGGACAATGCGTAGATAATTGTAAATAAAATCTGTTTCTGGAAAGAAATGTAAAGGTCACCGAGTGTCCGAGATCGTGAAATCCACGCAAAGCTAAAGGAATGCCCATCTTTGTTATCATTGTTCATTTTATTGCTTATCGCGCGCTCGATGCATGACGGGGCGTGTGAACTTGCGTGCGCAAAAACAATGCGCAGTAGCAATGGGCGAGAACGTCTTTAAGCTGGGTACACATTAGGGGACTGGCCGCAGGGACTTATCCCTCAGTGTGTCCATACTTCAAAATCGACCAATTTGTGGGACTATTGGTCCCTGCGACTACTCCCAGAAATCAAACCAGCTTAATTCGAGGGACTTGTCGCAGGGATCAAAAATGTGGTCCCTGCGACTAGAATTTTGATGCAAAATACGAGTACACACTAGGGGACTGGTCCCCGAAGCAACTACCTGCGACAAGTCCCTGCGACTAGTCCCCGAGTGTGTGCCTAGCTTTAAGGATGTTCGCGCGGACATTGTCTAGTCGATAGATTTTTTTACAATTTTCAGTCACTGTAGTCAGATGAGTTACTTGTGTCAGAAAAAAAAAATTGAGGGTAAGGGATTTCTTTTCAGAAATAAGATGTGTGGTAAACTACCCTGAATTTGAAAAATTGGTGCACGTAAAACAGGGGTTTATAGTTAAACATATCGAAGGAGAGTCAACGGAGGCTATTAAACGATTTTGGTCATATTTCAGTAGAAGAGGGTCCGTTGGGTAAATAATTCCAAGTGTTACGGCCAACGTTTTCACAAAACTTAAGCATTCAAGAAGGATTTGAAACCGTCGCACAGATAAACGAAGAGCTGAAAAAAATGATTCGATGGTGCATTTTGCAAAAAAATTCAAACTTCTTATCGATAAATTTTCTTCATTTTTTCGCTAAGTAGAAAATCGGTAGAGAAAATGATCCATCCAAAAAAAATAGGGGTCGGGTAACGTCTAAGATCGTGAAATCCAGGAAAAGCTATAGCAATGGCCATCCACCCGGCTATCATTGCTCATTTCATTACTTAGCAAGCGCTCTCATGTATGACGTGGCGTGTGAATTTGCGTGCGCAGTAAAGATGAGCAGAAACAATTAGCGCGATCGAGGTGTTTCCTCAGAATTGCATTTCTTCTTTCAAATACTTAAGAATTTTTATCGATAGTTACTTGTCCTGGCATGATGGTATAGATCACGTTAATGATGACGTGAGTAGGAATATTAATATGACCAAGGGAAAGCGTTTTTTTAGGAAATCAATATTTATGAATAGTTATTGTTCTCTTGTCTACCATATCTTAAATATCGATGTCTCCTTTGGGAAAATAATTATGATAGCCCGTTATCTCAACTAATTCGATTACAGAATAGAGCAGTTAGAATAATAGAGGATGTTACTTTACAAGATTCTCTTACTCCTCATTATGTTAATTTAGATTTACTTAAATTTCATGATATTGTTAAACTGTATACATGTTTATTGGTGTATGAACGTGTCAGTGAAAGTAAGCCTTGTAATTTTTCAATAACCCTCGTATCTGAGCAACATAATTATTCTACACGAAGTGCATCTAGGCAACTAATACAGCACATTTTGGTCACAATGTCACGAAACGTGAATAAAACGAGTAAAGAGAGTCAGCCGAAACGAGCACTGACAGAGTAAGTGAGGGACAGAAAATGAGCCTTTACGATCTTCTAGAGTAAACATATATACAATGTTTGGTAGGTTTGGTTGGTAGGTCTATCTTCACAGGAATCTTATATTATAAGAACGCAAAGAATGGTTACATAGCAACAAAGTCACGTGTACACAAGGCAAAAACGAGCCGTTATGAATATGTACAAAGTAAATAATAAATAATCGGTGTAGTTCTGCACATTATCATTTTATGTTACTTTTCCCCACAGATAGCATTGTATGTAGGGTGTAATTAGATCTCCATAAATATAAAATACATACCTTCTTCTCCTTGTGCCATTTGACTTTTCAACTTTTCACTGATGGCTTGTTCTGCCGTTTCCATCTGCTCCAAATCACTGGTCATTTTGCCTGAGGATAAAGCGTTGTATATTAGCTCAGGGACCGCAGGGACTTATCCCTCAGTGTGTTCACACTGGAAAATTGACCGATTTGTGGGACTATTGGTCCCTGCGACTACTCCCAGAAATCAAACCAGCTTAATTCGAGGGACTACTCGCAGGGACCAAAAATGTGGTCCCTGCGACTAGAATTTCGATGCAATATACGAGTACATACTAGGGGACTGGTCCCCGAAGCAACTACCTGCGACAAGTCCCTGCGACTGGTCCCGTAGTGTGTGCCTAACTTTAAGAACGTTTGCGCGGAAATTGTCCAGTCGATAGATTTTTTACAATTTCCAGACACTGCAGTCAGATGAGTTACTTGTGTCAGGAATGCAAAAAAAAAAAAAAAACAAAACAAAAATTGGGAGTCAGTGATTTCGTTTCAAAAATAAAATGTGTGGTAAACTACCCTGATTTTGAAAATTTGGTGCACGTAATTCAGTATGATCTACAGGGGTTGGATCATTATCAGCATCTGGGCAAAATACCTTATGTAATTTCGATAATAAAAATACTCAAAAAGCCCCTTACATACAGCATGTCTATAGAATGGCCAGTTCTATTTGTAGTTAAACATATCGAAGGAGAGTCAACGGAGGCAATTAAACGATCTTGGTCATATTTTAGTAGAAGAGGGTCCGTTGCGTAAATAATTCCAAGCATTACGGCTAACGTTTTCACAAAACTTAAGCCTTCAACAAGGATTTGAAACTGTCGCACAGATAAACGAAGAGCTGAAAAAAATGATTCGATGGTACATTTTGCAAAAAATACAAACTTCTAATCGATAAATTTTCTTCATTTTTTTTGCTAAGAGTAGAAAATCGGTAGAGAAAATGATCCATCAAAAAAAAAAAATGCATGATGTGGCGTGCGAATTTGCGTGCGCAGTAAAGATGAGCAGAAACAACCAGCGCGATCGTCCTTAAGGTGATTCGTCGGAATTGCATTTCTTCTTTCAAATACTAATGAATTTTTATCGATAGCCACTTGTCCTGGCATGATCGTATAGATCACGTTTGTGATGAAGTGAGTAGGAATATTAATATGACCAAGATTAAGCGTTTCTTTTAGGAAGTCAATATTTATGAACATTTATAGTTCTCTTGTCTACCATATCTTATATATCGATGTCTCCTAGCTTTGGGAAAATAATTATGATAGCCCGTTATCTCAACTCATTCGATTACAGAATAAAGCAGTTAGAATGATAAAGGATGTTACTTTACAAGATTCTCTTACTCCTCATTATGTTAATTTAGGTTTACTTAAATTTCATGATATTGTTAAACTGTATACATGTTTATTGGTGTATGAACGTGTCAGTGAAATAAGCCTTGCAATTTTCCAATATCTCTCGTATCTGAGGCAGAGCAACATAATTTTTCTACACGAGGTGCATCTAGGCAACTAATTCAGGACATTCTTGTCATAAGGCCATCCCCATAAAATGTTTAGTTTCCCATCGCCCGACCGACCCAATGTTTTGGAAAAGTAAAAGAAAAAATTCAGAATCAGTTGTAAAGAAGCAAGTACTTTAGCTAGGAGCACACGATCTTGCCTTATTAAAACCAGTCGTCTTAAACTATCATCGATACTTCGTTTTTGTAGCCTTTTTAAACACTTGATAGTCCTGTTAATATTAATCTTTTACCATCTGATTCTGGCCTGTGAACGCAGATGTATTTCCGGCTGTCACTGGTTCAAATGATGGCCGGAAATACGTCTGCAATCGCAGGCAATGCCATTGCAGATATTAGGAACTCAAGCGGCGACGACGCCGCCGCCGAGGACAACGCCTAGTAGATTTACAGGCGAAATTCCCGGATTGTCCAGATCTGTTGGGTACGCCAATGGCCGTTAAAAGCGAGACGCATTTAAGCACACGGCCTAACAGAAAAAAAATATTTTTAAAAAAAAATACTGGGTTCTATACTCGGAGGACACTTGAAACAAGCTACTTTTAGTGCGTCAGTTACTAGCTGATAACATGGCGGGTCTTTTCTTTTCACTTAGGGGCGTCACGTTTTTATTCTAGACAGGTTTAACGTCTCAAACGTTAAAGGCGACTGATAAGAGCGTCGTTTGGACGCTCTTAAAAGAAGACGATGAAGTAGACAGACGTTAAGAGCGTCTTCCTTATTTTTCGTGTTTACTCTAGACGTTAAAGTCGTCTTGGGACAGCTTTAACGTCCGAGACGACCAAAACGTCGCAGCATAAAAACGGCCAATGGCTTTACAAACGTGTTTAAACTAAAAATGCAAAGACTGCCTTCAATTCCAAATGGAAATTCGAAAAATCAGCCGTCGTCGTCCACGTTCCCTAGACGAAGCAGAACTTGGTCATTTGACGTTGTTGTTTTGCAGAGGACGGCAAAGAAATGTACAAAGATTTATAACGCACGTGCACAGCCATTGTTCTGCTCATTAAACCTTTTGTTTAGCGACGTTCTCGTTGTCGTTGTCCTCGTGGTTTGGTTTTGCTCCGGCCTTTAAGGAATTTTAAATTACGAAAGAAATGACCACGTAACCAAGCTTTCGTACTTAGCAGCCCGGCCTTCACTGGCACCCACACCCTTTCATGGGTTTATTCTTTTTTTTTTCCCCGACCGACCGACCCACATTCACGAGAGGGAGGGCGATGGGAAACGAAACATTTTATGGGGATGGCCTAATGTCACGAAAGATGTAAATAAAACGAGTAAAGAGAGTGCTAGTCAGCCACAACGAGCACTAACAGAGTGAGTGAGGGACAGAAAATGAGCCTTTACGATCTTCTAGAGTAAACATATATACAATGTTTGGTAGGTAGCTGCCTCAGCCATATTTATCTTCCTGTCTATCTTCACAGGAATATTATATTATAAGAACGCAAAGAATGGTTACATAACAACAAAGTCACGTGTACACGAGGCAAAAATGAGCCGTTATGAATATGTACAAAGTAAATAATAAATAGTTGGTGTAGTTCTGCACATTATCATTTTATGTTACTTTTTCCCACAGATAGCATTGTATTTAGGGTGTAATTAGATCTCCATAAATATAAAATGCATACCTTCTTCTCCTTGTGCCATTTGACGTTTCAACTTTTCACTGATGGCTTGTTCTTCCGTTTCCATCTGCTCTAAATCACTGGTCGTTTTGCCTGAGGATAAAGGGTTGTAAATAAGTTCAGTCTTTGAAATACATTCAAGCTAACCCACACACAGAAGAACGATGTTTTACCTGGACAATCTATCACAGCACATTCTGGTCACCATGTGACGAAATCTCTAAGGGAAGCGACTATAGAAAACCCGTCAAAACGAGCCCTGGTAGAGATTAAATGAGTCGAAATGAGGTAAAGAAAATCCCACTTTATAACCTTTCGGAGGAGAAAACTTCAGTAAAAAGCCCACAACGGGGTGATACGAGTAAAATTTCGTTGAAAGACCTTCATCCCAACGTCATTCCCGTAACAGTCTACAAGGTTCAGTCCCTGATAATAGAGGCCGCACGATCTAGGTTTTTCGGCATTTCCGTCTAGAAGTCATGTGACAGGTTCGTTGGCGTCCGGTTTGCACTTTGAGGTTCACGTTTGTACGGCTAGGCCACGTTCTGGGGGTAATTTACAGCAAGGTTTTTTACACCCTTAAACATCACAATCCCTTTGAGAGAAAGTACTACTCTTAAAAACTATTTAGCTTATTAACTATCGAATTAATAAAATTTATAAGCACAGTGTAAGAGGATTTGCCGCCACGCCTCTCAGGTTTTCATCATTTTCCAACATGGACATGAGCTTTTCGGCCAAATTCTTCATGGTTTGAAAGTAATTGAAGATAAATTCTCTCGCATCTTCTTCGGTAAATCGTTCGATTTGCAGCCGCAGGGTGTAACAGTGTATTCGTGACTTCACTCCAGCCTTGTGCAGTGCGGTGGCAACTACATGAACGTTGGAAGCTCTCTACCCTGAATAATTTCTTTGAACACTGGCAGTTTATTAATGGAAACCTCATCTAATCTATCAAGTACAAGAAAAACGTTGGAATGATTCTGGCTGGCGGATGAAGTTGAAGAATCTCTCTGACGTCTTCTTCAAAGTTGATCATCAATGGCCTCCCATAGGTGGGATTTCATTTCACGACACTTTAAAAACAACACTTTTTCAAACACCGGAAAGCAATCTTCTGCTTCTTGTTTTCCTGTAGCCCAGTCATATACCATCTCCTTGATTTTCGCCATGCCAAGCTTCGATCCCTTCAATTCACACTGTTCTTGGTTGTGGACATTCTTCATGTGGTTTAAAGATCCCAGACATGTTGACAATCGTGTCTGTCGCTGTTCCTTTTGTTTTTTTCCTGCTGACCACTTTGAGTCTGGTAAAAATACTATCAAGATGAAAGTAAAACTCTTCACACCAAGGAAACGGTGAAAGCCATCCCTCGCGGCCTAGGGACAGTCGGCGAATTCTGTCGCTAAACAATACTTTCGTAGGTGTCTTTCAGAAAAATTACACTGGCGTTGTTTTTAGGAAACTGCCAAAAACTGTATATGAATAGTAAGGTTATGAACTGCAGAATTCGGGAAAAATATCTACTAATTTGGCCGTGCCTAATTTGTTGAGAAGAAAGTAGCCCTGAAACTGAGAACAACCGACTGCCATTCGGCCGAATCAAACGGAAGCAATACTAAACTCTAAAGTTGGCAGGTGCGATCACCAGCCGCTGTTTGGGGACCAACGTAGACTGGACACAAGAGAGCGAAGGAAAGCAATCAGAGATTCCATTCTCGCAAAAAGCTATTGTGAATGTTCGACGTTTGAAGAGTTTACACTGTAAACATGCCACGCCCCTAAAGCCGCGACACACTAGCTATGGGACACATCGCGGTGACAAGTCACCTTGTCTGCACTGCTCCTGCGATAAGGCTGTTTGCACTTATTTTGTCACTGCGATATGTCGTACGAATTCAGACCAGTTTGAATTCGTGCGACAGGTGGCAACGACAAAATTCTGTCGCAGCGAAAATGACTCTCACATGTCACATGAGGCGATTTGTTGCAACAACCCGTCGCAGCAACGTGTAGCAGCGATTTGTCGCATAGTGTGTCTTGGCCTTTACTCGGGTGCATGTCAACAGAAAATGCCACCAAGCAATGAAACTATGGCACCCCAACCGTTCACAGCAAGCCAAACGAGTTTTGCGGAAATTTTGAGATAATGGAGAGTTCAACTTTATGACTATTTTCAGTCATAATTATTCATTCTAATGTACCAAAAATATTTGGCGAAGTCAGAAATCGTCAGAAACTGCGACTTGTACACCAACACGGTGCGCACAAATCACTCCCAGCAAATGATAGAACCTGACGTATATGAGTAAGAATTTCGGTTTTCCATCTTGAATAGATAGTCATATTATCACTTTGTTTCTCCTTCATTCCAACAAGATAATGCCACGCAGTTCTGTACACTATCACCTCATTTAACTTCTGCTGATACAGAGCCTTTTCCGTAGCGTAAGGAGGTTCACGCCCAAAAGTTCCCACTCACAGATTTTCTTTAAACTTGCACGCAGAATGGTAATGATCTACAATTGCCAAAAAGGCAAAAAAAATTGGGGGTCGCCTACTTCGTTTTGGAGAGAACATGCCCCGAAAAATACCCTAAATCTGAAAACGCGGGCTTCGTTAGCAAATAAGACCACGGTGTCTGTAAGCCCCAAAATATTGCAATTAGATCTTTGAATTGAAATGTTCTCTGCCAAATATTGTTCAAGTGGACCTATTAAATGAGTTATTTAAAGTCAGCTGGTGAGGTTCCTTAAAGTGCACCTAACCCCTAATTTTTTTTTCGGCTAAGGTGAAACTTTGAAACACACACAAATAGAATTTGCCAATTTTCTCAGTTTCTGATATTTGTAAAGGGTTAAAAGAAGCTGAAATTTGATATCTTTCGTGCTATGACCGAGCTTGTGAGGGGCCTGGATCTACTCCTGGGTTGACGTCACAAACTGTTTTGCATGCATGTTTATAACGAGTTAATGCTACGTACGTGAATCTGTACAGGAATAGACCCAGGCCCCCCAAAAGCTCGGTCATAGCACCAAAGATATCAAATTTCAGCTACTTTCTGTTAATTTTTCAAACCCTTAAAAGTAGCAGAAACTGAGAAAATTGGCAAATTCTTTTTGTGTGTGTTTCAAAGTTTCACCTTAGCTGAAGAAAAAGTTTGGGGTTTGGTGCACTTTAAAGAACAAGTTCGAATTTAGCGACCATAGTTTCACGCACCTTGCAGTCACAAGATGGCAAGATTCGATGTCCCGTGGACAGAAATCTTGAAATATTTTTAACTTATCGCGCACAGTTTTTGTTCATTTTTGACAATGTCTAGATCATTGTAAATAAAATCTGTTTCTGGAAAAAATGTAAGGGTCAGCGAATGTCCAAGATCATTAAATCCACACAAAGCTGTAGCAAAGGCCATCTTCCCTATTACTCTTCATTTTATTGCTTAGCGCGCGCTCGATGCATGACGTGGCGTGTGAATTTGCGTGCGCATTAACAGAGGGCAGTAGCAATGTGCGCGAACATCCTTAAGGGTCCTAAAAAATCTACATAAACATAAAATCTATACCTTCCTCTCCCGATGTCAGTCGACTTTTTAGCTTTTCACTGATGGTTCGTATGTCCCTTGCCATCTCCTTGAAATCAACTCTTGTTTTGTCTGCGGATTGTGCATTGTACATTAATTTGGGTTGAAGTACAACAAAGTGAATCCATACAAACAAGAGAGTCATTTATACCATACAGTTAATGGAGGGAACTGGTTATGAAGCCCGGCAAAGGGGAGCAAACAAAGATGCCAAGGTTTATGTTCCAACACTGTGCACATCAATCACCCCCTGCAAATGATACAATATGGGGTATAGTGAAGCCTTGGAGCCAACTGGATCATAGCTGCCGGAGCGTATCCCAGTTTCTGTAGCATGAAGCCAGGGGTATTTCTACTCCCCATGGACGGGATGCTAGCCCATCGCAGGTCACCTCCCTACAATTTGTTAGGTTTCCCCAACAATTCGGTGGTACCCATTTTTTCTCCTGATGGAGAGAGTCACTGTGAGAGTTGAGTGTCTTGCCCCAGAACACGACACGGTGTCCCCGGTCAGGGTTCGACCCTGGACCGCTCGCTCCGGGAACGAGCGCACTGAGCATTAGGCCACTGCGCCTCCCACAAAAGAACCTGGGATATATGGGTAAGAATTTCGCTTTTCCATCTTGAGTAGATTTACATGTGATTATGTCATTTGTCCTTCACTCCAAAAAAAACAACGCCTTGTAGTAATGCACATTGCCACTTTATTTCACTTCTGCTGATATCGAGCCTTTTCCGTAGCTTAAGAGTCGTAAAAATTCGCAATCATTCAATATATTAAGTCAAGAATCTGAGATAAGATATATGATTGATATAGAAACAACCTCGCCAAGATTTACGACGGTGTGGTTTTTCATTCCCGCTTTATTCGGAGAAATGTTTATCCCGAATCTAGAGAGCTTTTGTAGAGGGGCACCAACATTGCGGCAGTTAAGTAACAGAAACATCTGTCACTAAGTTTTGTTATTAAAACGAAAGTTTAATACGATAATAAACAACAGAGCCATGTTATACCATAATGAACAGTGCGTAATGGTTAAGAAGCCCGGCAAACATCAAAGGAGCAAACAAAGATGCAAAGATCTATGTTCGCAGGTCCACGACCGTGCACAATCTTATTTTTGCGTTGACATACTCTATGCATGAACTAGTAACAATCAAACATTAGCGAGTGCGTTCGACGTCGCTACTGTAATACCATGAAGGATTTCAATAGCTGACCGTTTCATCTCCTGTCTCTTGCTACAATCGACACGTTTTTTTTTTTTTTAAATCAGAAATCACAAAATCCAAGGCAGCATTTCCCTCTGGTTTTCTGTTTGGCAAGTAGAGGTCACTTCTACACGATATATTAAAGACGATGATTTGTCGACACATTGCGTGACAGCGCCAGTTTCCGGGAACTATCAAGTTTTAAATAGAACTGTTAAAACTATTTACATAATTGCCTTCAAATTTCGTGACAAAATATTTTCACATTACTGATAATGTTTTAGAGTTAAAAGTAAATTTCGAAAAGTATATATTTCACATGCATTATTCTGTCTATTCTAAACTGCTGGCAGCACGAGTATTTGCAGATATTTGCCAACCTTTGCGATCGCTTGCTCAATTAATTGTAAACAAATTCCATGCGCCTGATTTAAATATTTCCGCTAATAATAAAAATAGACAGCATTTACACTTTTGTTCCTTGGTTTAGGCTTCAGAGTACTTTTCCACCGATTCCAAACAATATTAGATCGGACACAGACAGAATTATTAGCCACACTGGAACTAATCAACAAATTTAATAACATCAATTTAGAATACAGCGAGCGAGGCCGATAAAATGAAAGCGAGGCCACAATCCCTTAATAATTCTTCGGCGGGGGGCCGCCCGGGGGACAAATTGGTAACAATGAATACACGTCCAAAAATTCCAAGAATGTCTATTTCGACTGCATCATGAACGCGTTCTTTGACGAACGCAATTACGTAACCAAAATGTCACTATTGGTGAATTCCTCAGCACTGAGTAAACAACTATTGTGTTTTGTGTGCGGTCAAGGCCAAAAAAGAGAACAAAAACATAAAACAAAGAACTTTGTCAGGTTTCATTACCATTTCCCTCTATCAACTATGGTTATCTCAAAACAATCTAGTGCAGCACTTTTTGTCACCAAATCACGAAAAAGATAACTAAAAGTAAAGAGATCGTGCCTAAACGAGCACCGGCAGAGTAAGTTAGAGACTAAAATTGAACATTCATAATAATTTCACAATAATTGGGTATTTTACGATAACTGCAGAATTTCACGCGCACTCATTGGCAAATTTTTATTGTCAAATTTATGCGGACAGACATATGAATTTGAAATTCATGGGACACGTCAGCGAGCGAGAGCAGGCAATTCGACAATTAATTTTTTGTTATCGTAAAAAACAAATTGATGTCAGTTTGCAATGCGTCTGTCCTGTTATTGACTATGAATTTTGTCATAACATTGTCAAAGTCGTCTGCGGATCCTCTCGCCTATCGCCTCGTGGATCCACATCTACTTTGACAATGTTATGACGAAATTCATGATCAATAACAGGACAGACGCATAAAAAACTGACGTCAATTTGTCAATTAAAACTGACTTTTTGAGTCACTCGGGCATCTAACGTGTCACTCATTTTCGTTATGTCACTTTTCATCAGTGCAGGTTTGTCTAATTTTCTCCTTAATTTGCTTTCCTTCGATATATTAGGTAAAATAGATGTTGGAAAATTACCGAATTTCTGCCAGTTTGAATACATACATACATACATACATACATATAAACTTTATTTTTTCTCGAATCTCGAAAGCTAATTTCTCCGAGAGAAAAATAATTTAAAAAATACACAATATTTTACCAACTACGAGTCTGCAGATTATTGAATAATTGACGTCAGAGGTTATTGAACTATTGACCGAGAAAACCAGGATATGAAGAATTCTGCAGATCTCGGAGGGTGTTATCATAACACCCTCATCGACCTGTGAAATTCTTCATATCCTACTCAGCCTCATTCAATAATAATTATTATTCATTCAAAATATTTCCCCGTTTCTGATTGGTTAAAACCACACACATAATTCACCATAAGCAGCTGCTTTTGACCAAGAATTCTGTCATATTGAACCAATGACGTCAAAAGTGCAGTCCGCTGCTGATTATTGAACCATTGACGTCAAAAGGACGTCAAAAGTGCAGCCCGCTGCAGATTATTGAATCATTGACGTCAAAGATTATTGAACCATTGACCGAGAAAACCTGGACACAAGGTTGTGT